>Ga0256404_1008033_pt1 | contig 16190 bp, 15 predicted proteins | sample RumenRJG_01DNA_FD_185990 | JGI IMG/M metagenome (GOLD analysis project Ga0256404, IMG submission 185990) | Bovine rumen microbial communities from Lethbridge, Alberta, Canada - RJG_01 | ecosystem: Host-associated > Mammals > Digestive system > Stomach > Rumen | place: Canada: Alberta | collected...
CTGTCTCCGTGGTCGAGGTGCAGACAGATCTGCGGATGCTCCCAACCGAGTTCTTTAGCGTACTCAACGGCGCCTTGAGCCATGTAGCGAAGCAGGGTCTGGTTAGCGTAGTTACGCGCACCTTTCGATACCTGGAGGATCACCGGGGATTTGGTCTCAGCCGAAGCTTTGATGATTGCCTGGAGTTGCTCCATGTTGTTGAAGTTAAATGCAGGGATAGCATAACCTCCCTTGATTGCCTTTGCAAACATCTCACGGGTGTTGACAAGGCCTAATTCTTTGTAACTTACCATAATAATTAATTTTTTAAAATAGTTTATCTAGTTGTTCTAGTCGTTCTAGTTATTCTAGTTTCTAAATTGCTGTGCATAGTGTCCTCTTATCAGCACATGGTGGTTGGCGATGGGGTCGGTGTAGAAATAATTGCTGACTTCCGGATCGGATTGCACCCACACCTGCGTGCGGCAGAGGTTGGGTTCAAACTGACAACGGGTCAACTGTACATCGACCGCCAGCATACGCTTCATGTCCCCACTCATCTTGACCAGCGTGTAATCACCGGTAGGCAGATCGCCGTGGATAGCCACACCGATACCCGACTCAAAATGCGTGGTGTACTCATGCTTCTCGGTCATCTTGAGCGGCAGGGTACAATGAGCAAAGAGCATCTGTCCGTCGTTCCGGATCCGTGCCGGGTTGACCTGGAAACAGAGTTCACCGGTGAGTTTCTTCACGATCATCATCGTCAGCAGCGTCGGGATATCCCCTTCGCAAGACGCCGGAATCCCTTCGTCATTCAGTTTACTGAGGGCTATGCAACCGGTGTTCTTCACCGTGGAAAGCAAGTCAAAACAGCGCAGCGTGACACCCTGCAGGTTGTATTCGACCACCAGTTCTTTGAGTGCTCGTAGATGGTTTCCGCACCTTTCATGCCCGGATCCACTTCGCCAAGCGAGGTCATGCGCTCGATGGGGATATCGATGAGTTCGATATTCATAATACGCAGCACATCCTCGTAATCGACGTGGGACGCAATCAACCAATCGGAAGGTTTTCCGACCACACCCAGACGCAGTTTGTCCGGTGACCAAAGCACTTCTTTAGAAGGATTAAATACCATTACGGTCTCCAGAATTTAGCGGCGTGATGACCTTTGATTAACACATGGTGATCGGACAGCGGCGAGGTGAGCAGATACTGGCTCACGATCGGTGTCGACTGTACCCAGATCTGGGTGCGGCACATGTTCTGCTCGTACTGACAACGCGTCACTTTGACGTTCACGGCCAGCAGACGTTTCATATCATGACTGATCTTCACCATCGTATAATCGCCCGGCTCCACTTCACCATGAATCGCCACACCGATACCCGACTCAAAATGGGTCGTGAACTCATGTTTCTTGGTCATACTGAGCGGAATAGTACATTTCGCCAGCAGGATCTGACCGTCCGTCTGGATACGAGCCGGACTACCCATGAAGGCCGGTTCACCCGTTAACTGACGGCAAGCGATCATCGTCAGCAGCACCGGTATATCTCCCTCACAACCTGCAGGGAATCCTTCGTCTTGCAATTTGCTGACAGCGATACAACCGGTGTTCTTGATAGTAGTAAAGAGTTCAAAACACTGTACCGTGATACCGTCCAGTTTATATTTCTTGATGATCTCTTTCTCCCGTTCGTAAATCATTTCGGCACCTTTCATACCGGGATCCACTACACCGAGACTGGTAAGTTCCTCCAAAGGAATATCCACCAGTTCGCAGTTCATTTTTGCCAATACTTCTTTGTAATCCACCTGGGAAGCGATGAGCCAGTTTTGGGGTTTACCTACTACACCGAGACGCATTTTTTTTTCATTCTTCAGCACTTTCTCCAGCGGTGTACGGGTAAGCGATTCCGTCTCACTCACTTCGGGAAAGATGGTGTCTTTCGGATGCTGCATGATCTTAGCCATACCGTTCCGCTGACGGATAAAACTGAGGATCTCCAACGCAGCAGGTAACGAGTTACTGTAACCGCTAACGAGCAGGTAAACAGGACGTTTGAGGTCGATCTTTTTCTCTTTGACAAGATCGATAAACAGTGCTTCGGTACCACCGGAAAGCACAGCAACCACCTGGTTTTCTTCCATAAACTGATCCGACACCTTGAACGGCATTTCGGATACTTCCGTGTGAAGTTTAGAACAAAGGGTGTGTAACATAGTAATTATGATTTAATTTGTTATTTGTTATTTGCGATTTGGGTTTTTACTCTGAACGTGTAGTATTTCTGGCAGAAATAACTAATCACCACCGTCAGCAGCGTGATCACGATCTTACTCGGCGTCGGATACCACCCCATCGTCTCTACGCAGAGTTTCAAACCGTAGTAGTTAATCAGCAGGTTCACGATCACAATCAGCGTATACCGACCTAACTGCCGCCAACCGTTCAGTTTCGATGCCGTAAACGTGACGTATTTCTGCAACCAGAATCCCGTCAACAGCGTGATGGGGAAGACGATGCAGAGCGCCGCAATATGCGGTGTGATGCATAATTGGAAATTGGAAATTGGAGATTGGATATATACCAATTGGTGTCCTACGATGAAGTTATAGGTGATGAAATAGAGGATCCAGTCCAGAACCAAGTTACCTCCGCCGCAAGCGGCATAAAGAAACAACTGACGAGGGATCCGTTTCTCGAACGGACGATAGAAAAAATCAATGATTTTTGTTATTATTTGCGCCAGTTTATTCATCAAACGACATATTTCGGCTGCAAAATTACAAAATTTTTTGTAAATACGCAAATTTTTTTGCAAAATATTTGGTCAATTCAAAAAAAAGTAGTAATTTTGCGGCCGCAAAAGGAAAAGGACAACGAATTATGGACGATTATCACGCGGAGAATGCAACAAGTACGTGCCAAAAAATTTTTGGGACAGCACTTTTTGACGGACCTGTCGGTCGCCCAAAAAATTGCTGAAACCACCTTAAAGGGACAAAGTGACGAAGTACAAAGTACAACGGAAAAAGTACGAGTACTTGAAATTGGTCCCGGAATGGGTGTATTAACCCAATTTCTCCTCAAGAATCCTAATATACAACTCACGGCGATTGAGATAGACCGCGAGTCGGTTGCTTATCTGCGTGAGTGGTATCCGGAGTTGAACCTGGTGGAAGGGGATTTCCTTAAACTCGATCTGGATCAACTCATCCCCGAAGGCGAATTCAACGTCATCGGGAACTACCCGTATAACATCAGCAGCCAGATTTTCTTTAAAGTGCTGGATTACAAAGATCGTATCCCCGTATGTTCCGGTATGATCCAGAAGGAAGTGGCCGAACGCCTGGCCTCCAAACCCGGCAATAAAGCGTATGGCATCCTGTCTGTTCTTTTGCAAGCTTATTATGATATAGAATACCTGTTTACGGTTCATGAACATGTGTTTAACCCGCCGCCTAAAGTCAAGTCAGCGGTCATCCGCATGACGCGCAACAAACGACGACGGTTGGACTGCGATGAGGCACTGTTTAAAACCATCGTCAAGACGGCCTTCAATCAGCGACGAAAACAGATGAGGAACTCACTACGATCATTACTCGAAAATGAGAAAATGAGTAAATGTGAAAATGAGAAATTATCATGGTTCCTCACCCGAAGACCGGAACAGCTGAGTGTTGATGAGTTCATAGAACTAACAAAATTGATAAATAACCAAATGGTTAAATCGTAAATCAATCGTACATCGTAAATCGTTAAATCGTAAATTGCTTTATGTCTGAAATCAAGATATTCTATAAAGATAAGGAGAAAATCAAGGTAGCACGTACCATCTCCGCGTTGAAAGAACTGGACAAGAAAGATATCATCTGGATCGACCTGCTCGACGTATCCGACAAGACCGAGGATACGTTGGAAGGATTCCTGAAAATCGATATTCAGGAAGATGAAGAGATGGAAGAGATTGAGTTCTCCAGCCGGTATATCCAGACGGATGATTCGATTGTGGCTAACTCGAACTTCCTCAAGAATAACTTTGAGATGGAGCCTGTCAACTTCATCATAAAGAACGGTATTCTCGTGTCTATCCGTGATAATGAACTGGATTCGTTTAACGAGACCTTCAAGAAAGTGTTCGTCAACACCCGTAATTTCCCGACCGGCTATCACGTGCTGGTAGCGCTCTTCGAGACCCGTGTGGAGAAGGATGCCGACTTGATTGAGGACACTACCGATATGATCACCGCACTCTCTAAACAGATCAATGCGGAGAATGATCACGTGGATGAGGACTTGCTGGTACAAATCAAGGATTTACAGGAAAAAGTGACTATTATCCGTCAGAACATCATGGATAAACAGCGAGTTATTTCGAATATCCTCAAATGCGATTTCTTCCCCGAAGAACTTAATCCGCGTCTGACTATGATCATTAAGGATATCAACTCCCTGTTCGACTACACCCGTTTCGGTTTTGACCGTCTGGACTACCTTCAGGATACCTTTCTCGGTCTCGTTAACATTGAGCAGAACCGTATCATCAAGATCTTTACGGTCATCAACATCATCTTCCTGCCGCCTACCCTCATCGGTAGTTTGTACGGTATGAACTTCGATTTTATGCCGGAACTTCATTGGAAACTTGGATACCTCTTTGCACTCGGACTGATGGTTATGTCGGTGTTAACAATCTTACTGATTTTCAAGTTGAAAAAATGGTTATAAACAATTTATTAACAAAGCTTTGTTTCACGTTTTGAAAACTTGTTCCACGTTGCATTTATCAAAATCATTGACAATTATAAATAAACAATTATAACTTATAAATCCAAAATATTCAATAAGTTAACAGACTTATTAACATTTTCTACATCCTATTACTATCATGGATTTAAAAAGTAAAGAATATATAGATAAAATTCGTATTCTGGCCAAGGAGAAAAATGCCGTTATTTTTGCGCATTATTATACCCGTCCTGAAATACAAGAATGCGCCGATTTCATCGGAGATTCTTTAGCGTTGGCGCAACAGGCTACACGCGTAGATGCGGATATATTGGTCATGTGCGGTGTGCACTTCATGGGAGAGACGATGAAGATCCTCTGTCCGGAGAAGAAAGTGCTGATCCCGGATATGAATGCCGGCTGCTCTTTAGCGGACAGTTGCAAAGCGGAAGACCTAAAAAAGGTACTAAGTGACGAAGTACAAAGGACAAAGGAAAAGCCTATAGTAGTTTCTTATGTGAACACTTCCGCAGAAGTAAAAGCGCTGACGGATGTAGTAGTTACCTCTTCTAATGCGAAGAAGATAGTAGATCAGCTGCCGAAGGACGCCAAGATTATCTTCGGTCCCGATCATAACTTAGGATCGTATATTAATTCCGTCACCGGTCGTAATATGATCCTCTGGAACGGTGCTTGTCATGTGCACAGCCGTTTCTCTTTGGAAGCCCTACTCCAACTCAAAGCTGCTAACCCGGGTGTAGAAGTGCTGGCACATCCGGAATGTAAGGCACCTGTCTTGGCGCAGAGCGACGTAATAGGTTCAACCAAAGCTCTACTCGAGCACACCATCCGATCGTCCGCCAAACGCTTTATAATCGCCACAGAATCGGGTATTCTCTTTGAGATGCAGCGCGCCTGTCCGGATAAGGAGTTTATCCCCGTTCCGCCGGAAATCACCGAAGGTGTAGGCTGTTCGTGCAACGAATGCGAGTACATGCGCATGAATACGCTCGAAAAACTCTATAACTGTCTGCTTAACGAATCGCCGGAGATGCACGTAGAAAAAGAGACTGCCAAGAAAGCCGTCTCTTCGATTCAGCGCATGCTGGAGATGAGTTAAAGGGATAGGATAAAATCCGATAAATATATGCGCCAATTGCGCCATGTATGACCGCCTGTCGTTTCAATATAACGATGGGCGGTTGATTGTTTAGCAAGGCGCTTATAAAACCGCTTGGCGTTACCGTGAAACAGATCTTTTTTACCCGTATAGACTGAATAAAGGGCACTGTCTTGCGGTAGTTGATCCTTATACACAACAGGTGAAAACAGTCCTACTGACTTAAAATAATCAGGCATGAGGTTGGCGGTGTTGGCAGCGATGCGAGCACCGTCTGAGAAACCTGCTATATACCGATCAGCGGACGTGCGATAGGTAGAATCGACCTGTGTAATTAATTCCACGAGTGCTTTTTCAATATCGTGGTCATGGCACAGCCGCGGATAATTGAATACGTTATTCCAAAGCGTGTGATGACTTGGGCGGTCCTCATGCACGCCAAAATTCACATCAGGCATAACGAGTATCATTGGTGCACATTTGCCTTGCACAACCGTATTTTCCATAATTTGTATAGCTCGTCCCCGTTCCGACCATGAACCCTCATACCCATTAATACCATGGATGAGATAAAGCACGGGATATGTGGTATTTTCATTATATTCTGCAGGCAGATATATATTCACACGTCGGCATATTTTTTCGGCACTGCTGTACCAGCATGTACGAATTAGTTTTCCTTGCTGTTCAGGTGTACCGTATAAATCAGTATGTATGGTATCGGGTATATGAACAATGTTCCACTTATGCATTTTCTGCCAAGCGGTGTCGTTATTATACGGATCTGAAATCCGCTTTCCGTTTACTTTAAAACAATAGGTATATAACTCCGGTTGAACGGGTTGGGTTGTAGCATGCCATTTACCGTCACTCTGCAAATGCATTTTAATGCGTCGGGTACGGTCCGTGTATTTAGAACTATCTTGATCGGTGTAATACAAATCGGACACCACATATACGTGTTTACCGGGACCATGGTATGTAAATTCAACCGTATTATCGTCATTCACCACTATCTCAGCGCATAGCGGGTGTATAAAACCCGCTATCACTAAGATTACTATAAATAGTTTTTTAATCATTATATTCCAATCGTATATTATCACACCAAACGGTGTTATTTGGACAACCGGTAAACGCTTCCATACAACCGGATGATATCTGAATAATAATATGGGTAGGAGTAATATCACCTTTCCAGTCTTCTTCCTCTATATATACCATCTTACCTTTGCTATTATGCGTTTTATGACGGGTACGGGATAAAGCTTTAAATTCGTTTATATCTTTCACTTTTCCATACTCAATAGGAATTCGAAAATCATTGATCCAATCTTCCGTGTTTTCTATTAAATAATGTGCGGTTCCTACGCGGTATGCATATACATGTCCGTCTTCTTCCCAACGGTGTTGTAATATAACCACCACTTGACCTCTGTCTTTTCCTTCTACGTCTTTGGTCTTTAAGCCGGCATTAGCAAAAACAACTTGTTTATCCTGAATAGTTGCTTTATAATCCAAAATAAGTGCAGTCGGTTTTTGAGTAAACGGAATACCCATATCAATCGCTGATGCCGGGTCTTTACTCTGCTCCATACCTACTATTTCCATCTTCTTCCCGGTGAAGATACTACCGGTAGCTAATGCTTTGAAATTCAATACACCTATAGCATTTACTACTTCTAATTTGGTCATTAACCGACAACACATATTATTATCTCCTCTTTGAGATTTGCGTACCGAATTGGAAACTTTATCTATTCCGCTTACTTTGGCATGTGCATTACTCGTTCCCCATGGAGAAGTTTGATCACCAATCTTATACAACGATTTGGTATTACCTCCGATGATTCCGGACTCTTTAATTTCTTGAATCTCCCATGTTTCAAAATCTCCGAAAGGAATGAGTTCAATCCTATTCTTTCCATACATATTGCATGTAACAAAAAGCAGTGTGATAAGTGTAAAACCAAAGATGGCTGCTATTAAAATTTTATTTTCTTTCATAATTGTTTTTTTTAAAAATATATTCTATAAATGATCATTATACTGGAGTTACTTTTCGGAGCGGAGAGCAGTTCTCCGTAGGGACAGGCGGTGGGACTGAACATGGCGAACCATCTGGGAGCTAATCCTACTACACCGCTTATCTGTGACATACTCATTCCGACATCGATCAACAGATTGGATGTGAGAGGGGGAAGCAGGATATCAAAATACATGCGGCTTTTTCCCACCTGACCTCCGAAAAGTCCTTTGTCCGTCTTAGAAAAGTGCGGCAACGCGACGAAGTCTGCGGCCGAAGCTCTCACGCCTATGAACAGGGCGAAGAGGCTCAGGAATATTACGCGCTTCATTTTCCCGGATTTCTTCATTCAACATCTCTTCAAACTGAGTCACGGAGGCCTCTAAACTGTACTGGCGGCCTGCCAGGCGGTATTGTTCTTCCATATATTGCCGCTCATGCGGATGATCCAGCCAATAGTCGATGGCACGTGCCAAATCCTTCGGATCGCCAGGTATAAACAGACTTCTACCATCCAAAGCAAACTGCGGCGTAGCGCTCACATGGCTGTTGGCAATCACCGGCACGAGACCCGTGCTGAAAGCCTCGATACAACTAATAGCTTCGCTTTCCATATCCGAGGCATGTACGTAGAGATCCGTATCTAATAGATTCTCAATCAACTCGTCACGACCTACATAGATAAACTGCGGCTGGTGTTTGAGGTCTTTGCCTAATTCCACGTATTTCTCATACTCCGGACCCTTGCCTGCAAAAACAAGTTGGATGCGATCTGCATACTTCGAGTACTTTACAGCGTTGATTATGACGTCTTGACGTTTCTCTTGACTCAGACGACCGATCATCATAATCTTAAATACCGGCTTTTGGCTCTTAGCTTTTGCAGGTCTGACCTGGCTTTTCCGCTCTCCTGCCTCCATAAACGCATCCTGAATGCCATTGGAGATGACATGAATCTTTGCAGTATAACCGCGCTCGGCAATCATCTTTCCCATAAAATAAGAAGGTACGTGCACGTGAAGCACGCGATTATAGACATTGCGCCGGAAGGAACGGTAGAATAACTCGTTGAACCATTCCACTTTGCCCATGCTGACCGAAGAAGTCATGTTCTCCGGCTGGATGTGGAAGGCTGCCGTCACCGGTTTCCCGATCTTGTGGCAGTAACTGATTGCCTCCATCTCAATCCCGAACGGCACGAACACATGCACTATGTCCGCCCAGTCGCACGCGTCATGGACTATATTCTTATTGTTATAGGCAAAACTGAAATCGTGCTTGTCGCATAGCGGTTGGAATACCGGAATATGGAACTTTTTTGTGGTGAAATCACCATCTGTCAAATTGTTCTCAATGTACTCCGGTGTGTCCCAGCAGAGAACTTTCACTTCATGACCTCTTTTGCGCAACTCGCCTGCAAAACGCTGGGCGGAGATAGATGTTCCGTTATTCGTTGTATAAAAACTGTCTATTACGAATAAAATTTTCATATTTTTTTGTTTTAAAATGTGTGTCGTTTTTCAAATCCGGTGCAAAAGTACTGCTTTATAGCCAATTATCATTTTTCTAATCCGTACGAAGATTGTTCTAATTCTACTAATCCGCTTGCACATGTCAAAAAATTGTTGTACCTTTGCACACAAATTGTTTTAAAACGTATATGATACATGGAGACACAAAAGCAGGAAAACGACATTTTGCTGGACTATTCAGGTTTTGAATGGGTTAGTTTTATTCCCAGAGAGACATCCGTGGACGATATATGCGTCATGCATGCCAAAGGTAAAAAAACTGCTTATATCAATCGGATTATTCCCGAGCAGTATTTTTCGCCGAGTTATTGTTTCCAAATTGTGAATAAAGGATTCGGCAAGATCTATATCAACAACGAAGAATATGATATTAAAGCCAATGACGGATTTCTCTTGGCTCCGGATTTCTCGGTAAAGCGCCCCGACTTGGAAGGTAATATAGATATGTATATCTTAGCCATCTCCCGAAAATTTATGGAAGAAATGAATCTCCAATTCCCCTTGTCACTCATTTCACATATCTATATCCATCCCGTTTGGCACATGAACGCGCAGAAGGTGCAAGGTGTTATCCGTTATTTTGACTTGCTTCGCGAAGTGGTGGCCGCACAAAACCGCACTGCCACCATGCTTCTCGTCAATTCGCTTTTCCACTTTCTGGCAGGGGAAATTGCCAACACCAAAATGCATGCGCCGTCCATGTCACGCAACGAAGATATCACAGGGCGCTTCATGCACCTGGTGGATGCCCATTGCGAACAGCAGCACTCACTCGATTGGTACGCCGACCAGCTTTGCCTCTCCACACGCTACGTAGCCAACACCATCAAACAGACGCTCGGAATGACCGCCAGTTCGTTTATTGAACGCGCACTCATGCAGCGTGCCAAAACACTTCTTGTCTCTACGCCTATGCCCATACAGCAAATAGCCGACCAGCTCGGCTTTCAGAACCAATCCCATTTCGGCACCTTCTTCAAGCGCCACGAAGGAATGAGCCCTGCTACCTTCAGAAAGCAATAAGAACATAATTACCTCTCATTAAGATAAAACACACTATCCGTCATATTAGCCATTAGCCGTTAGCTTTTAGCTAATAGCCAACAGCCAATAGCCAACAGCTAGTTCGTCTTCACACCTCCGCCTCCTCCTAAGCGGTCTAACTCATCCATATCACCCACCTTACGCTGCTGGTGTTGCTGGTATTGACCGAACATCCACGTCACGCTCAGCATCACTTTCTGGCTCCGTACAGTGTTCTTGTACCAACTCTCGTAACCCGGCGCCATACCTTCGTTATGGGTCTCGAAACTCAGTGATCGTGCCAGATCCTGTACGTTCAGATTCAGGATCAGACCCTTACTCATGATCATCTTCCGTACACCGAAATTCATGAAGTACATGCCGCCGTCCCGGTCATAACCCGTCGTCATCGGACTTGACCAGTTGGCATCAAACGTCATCGTCCAGTCCTTCGGTAAGTATGCTGACAACGTGCCGCCTACGTGACCGTAATGGTTCCGGTTCTCATACACCGGTTTACCGGCTGCATCTTTCTCATACGACTTGTTAATAAAATGCATCCATCCGCCGTTCACTGTCAATGCCAACCATGCTCCCTGCATCATACGCGTTCCGTCCGGCATCGACGCGTATTTAGGAACGATCGGCAACTCCGTCAGCGACACGTTGATACCGTGCGTCGTGCAGGTACCGAAGTTCTTCCATTTCACGTACCCCATTCCGTCCGGCAGAATCGTCGCCGGTTGGGAGAACATATCCTGCGTGTGACCAAAGTTAAACGTCATGTTCAGGTACTGCGTCCAACTGAAATTGATCTCCACGTCGTTGTTATACTCCGGTTTCAACTCCGTGTTTCCTTCGCTGTAACTGTACGCATCGGTGTACTGCCGGAACGGATTCAGCATCCAGTAGTTCGGTCGTTTGATACGTCTCGTGTAACTGGCACTCACCGCGATCGGCTGACCAATCTTACCTAACGGACTACTCGTGTAACCGATAAACGCCGTCGGGAATGGATCGAAATAACTGCGGTTCGTCACGCTGTCCGCACTCTTCCAATCGCCGTGACTGAACGTGTATTCACCGCGCAGACCCAATTTCACACTCCAGTGTTCACCGAACTGCTTGCCGGCCGATATATACGCCGCTGCCACATGTTCCTGGTACAGGAAGTTCGACGGCGTGCTGCTGATCAACGTCTCATTCACCGTCGTGTCCGTCGTCATCTGGTTGTCCGTCGAGGAAAGTGCATACTTCACACCGCATTCCAACAAACCCGTCTGCCAGAACTTGGTTTGGAAGTCGAGTTTCGCACTATAGATATCCGCTACCTGTTTGCTGTTGATATCCAACTGCTGCAATTTCTCCCCCATGTAGTTCGTCTTCTGCATGTTCATCGACTGGTTGTTGTACCGGTTATAATCGACGTTCACCGTCAACTCCCGATCCAACTCCTCGTCAAAAATATGCGTGTAGTTCAGGTTCGCCGTGTGCTGCGGTGCCTTATAATGCGTCTGTGTGACCGAGATACTCCGTGCCGTGTCGCCTGTCGCTACATCGTATGTCCATGCCTCATTCCGCTCCGCATCGCTGTTCTGATTCATCTTCATGTACGGTACCTGCAAGATGAATCCCAAGGTGTTCTTCTTGTCGATATACCAGTCGTTTCCCACCTTCACCATGTAGTACTGAAAACCGATGTACTCTTCCGCTTCCTGTGCTGCTTTCTTCATCGGCGTCTTGCGGTACGTGGTAAAATCCAAATCGTGCTCCGCGTACACCTGCGTCAACTGACCGAAGGTATACGTCTTCTCTCCGCGGTAGTTCAGGTTTAGCGATACCATATCCATGTTCAACCATCGTTTGATATCACCGAAATACATACCGCCATACCCGGCACTTAACATACCGTTCAGACCCTGCATCATGTTCCGCTTCGTCTTGATGTTGATGATACCGCCGGAACCCGATGCATCGTATTTGGCACTCGGGTTGGAGATGATCTCGATCTTCTCGATCGTGTTACCGTCCGTACCGTCTAACATCGCCTTCAGTTGTTGACCACTCAAGTACGACGGTTTGCCGTCCACGTACACCTCCACACTCTTTCCGTTCACCGTGATATTCCCGTCCTTGTCAATCCGCACACCCGGCGCACGACGTAAGATATCGTTACCGTTACTACCGGCTGATAAGGGACTGGCACTCACGTTTACCACCAACTTATCCATCTGCCGTTCGATCAGCGGTTTCTTGGCTTTGACCTCCACTTCCGCCAACTTTTCCGTCTCTTCGCGCAACACGAAATCCGGTCCGCCGAACGCCGTCACATAACCCACATAGGATGCCTGAATGATTAGATCCTTTGCATTTTGCACCTCAACGGCATAATTACCGTTATCATCGGTGATTGCACCGGTGATCAAGGTGGAGTCTTGCGTCAAAACAGAAATCGTCACGAAAGGCATCGCTTCCCCTCTCGTGTCAATCACATTACCCTTGATCGTCTCCGCCTTCATCATCCCCGCTGATACCACCATCATCACCAAACAAAAGAACACCTTTTTCATAATGAATATGTTTTGTTTTTTTGATTCTATATTATTAACTACCAAGCGCTAAACAGATTAGTCCGGCACCAATACCTATCATACAAAGTATCTTATGTACCGGATCTTTCTCTTTGAGCCAAATCAATCCATATGCAAATCCGATCACGGCACCGCCTCGTCGGATCGTACTCACCACGGCGATCAGCGAATCTGGGTCCCTTAGGGCCAACATATAGACGTTATCGGATATGATAAGGAATATACTGATCAAGCATATCACGCCCTTCTTCACAATAGGCCTTCTGACGGCTGAGATAATCGTTCCCTTGGGATAAGAATGCTGACTTCTGAAAGCTAACCATACAATGAGCATCATCCCCGCCTGATACATCGTGTAATACACCTGCACCGCGTTATGGTCATACTGCCGCATCAGGTACTTGTCGTACAATCCCGAACATGCCCCTAACAATATCGCCAACGCTAAAGCGATATAGTATTTCTGATTAATTTTGATTCCTGACTCCTGACTCCTGAATCCTGCAGATCGAAAGCTGAAAGCTAAGATCGTGCAAATGGCCAGCAGAATGCCCACCCACTGCCATGTATTCAGCCGCTCGTTAAACAGCACCAGCGCGCCTAATAACGTCCACATCGGTCTCGTGGCTTGTGCCGGACTGACCACGGAGATCGGCAGGTGCTTCAGCGATATATATCCGAACACCCAGCTGCTCAGTACGATCACCGACTTCAGCAGTGTCAACAGGTGTGCCTGCAGGTCCATACTCGGCACGTAGAAATGCGTACCCGTCATCGTCTCCGGTGCCACACTTGAGAGCACTAACGGCACCGCCAGCAGCACCGCCGACACGCACACACTCATCGTGAGCACATCGATCACGGCATTCTCCTTCAGGGCGATCTTCTTGCTTACATCATAAAACCCCAGGCACAGTGCCGATATAAATGCCAACAGCGTCCACATAAGCTCTAATCCACTAACCCACTAATCCCTAATCTCCACATCCTCATCTCTCTCCACGATCCACCATCCTACTACCGGTCTCAAGGCGCGTGTACTGTCTTCCTCGAAACCTACCAGGCCCGCAAGGATATCCAGGTCATACACCGTGCCGTCCCAATCCGTGTACTTCAGCGGTGCGGTACCCGTTTCCGGCGCCAGATCGCGGATGTCGGTATCGTAGATAAAATCGAGTCTTCTGCGGTTGTTATTGTCGGTATAGGGGTAGAACTTCACAATCCAGCCGTTGATCTCTTCATGCGGCGGTGTAAATCCGCACATCTCCGGTCCTTCTACTGGCAGGTCTTTCTTATGGATGATGGATTGCCAGAAAGCGATATCGTCCTCTCCTTCGGCGGCAAGGGCGATCTTTTCCAGTACCGGTTCTAGTTCGTCGATCCACCAATCCAGATCGTATTCCCGCAACTTTCGGGTCTTTTCGATCAACCGTCTCCAATCTGCTGCCGTGCCCTCTAAGTAGATGTCCGGAATACCGCAGATACAGATGATCGAGTACTCGAAATAATGCTGCATCGCACTCATGATCAAGATGTTCGATGCGATGTGTGCTGTCGGTGTCGTCGTCGAGAAATCCGCTTGCAGCGTCTCTAACAACGTACTATCCATCCATTGTTTCATCTGTTCGGTGAATTTCGGGAAGAACGGTGCCCATACGTCTGCCGGTTGACCTAACAGACTCGTCATGCAGGTCAACTCAAGCGTTTCCTTACCCTTGAAAGGAACGAACTTACTGCGTAACTCTTCCGCGTTCGCATCTACGTGGTGGGCAAAACCGCTTTCAATAACCATCCATACCACATCGGGGTTGATCACCAACGGACGGTGCTGCGCATAGGCGGTACGGGCACTCATCAGGAACGGGTTCGAACAGTAAGCGATGCTGTCTGCCAAGTCTGAATGGACGATCAGCCGGTCGTGCAGATGGTAAAAATGCCTTTCCAGTGTCGATTTATCCAGCCCGGCATCTACGGCCGGCAGATCCGTCAAGTGAATCACTCGCATGGCCGTTTTCTCCTGCGTCTCAGAGCCTTTCTGACCACACCCTGCCATGCACAAAACAGCAATCGCAAATACCAATACCTTTTTCATAACTCGTAATTTTGCTGCAAAATTACTACAAATATCTGGAATATGCAAATTTTTCTTGCATATATCGAAAAAAAGTAGTACTTTTGCAGTCGATTTTAAACACGATCCCTATGAAACACTTCATCCCTATCCTCCTTGCCTGTCTCTGCCTGACAGCTTGCCATAAAACCTCCACTCCTCGTGGAATCCTTTCTAAAGACTTGTCCTATTCGCTTATTTGTCCGGATTCTATTCCTACGGATGAAGTTTATTCGTGGTGGAGTGAATCCGCCAAACAAAGTTGGATAGAGTACGGAAATGAACCGATGGAAGATAGGTGGTTTACATTGCCCGAACCATTAGGATTCCGAGGTGCGGATTTTCAACGCTTCTACATCCATTATGATACCGTGTACAAGGTCTCCGATTCGATCTATCACATAGATGGAAGAACGCGCTGTAAAGACGAAATATGTACAATCTCCGGCAGTTTGATCGTTGATTCTGTCGTTCCGTATAATGACACGTTATTTAGTGTAGATATTACAGAGTCAGGAACACTCTATGCCCATTATACCCTGCAAGCGAACCATAACGACAAACACATCGCCGATGTAGAGGGAAAGGCGTATTTTTATTACCTTGTTCATAATGACAGTATTTTCTATGACGCGCTTGATTTGGTAGCGGATGGTTATTGCAACAACCAATATACCGGTAAATGGATATATCTGGATACCCATGATACGCTTACCTGCAATTGGGGCGATTTCCGTATTCCCGAATCCGATCGCTTAGATGGAGGATGCGGATGCTTTGTTCCTGATGAAGCGTTCTGTGATAATGGCTGGAAGACATATATTGATCGACTTGATCATGGCTGGGTAGCCGACCCGGAACATGCTTACTACGACTCTATCTACCAAGCTGATATCAACTGGTGGAAATAATACCTCGTTTACTCCCGTAAGTAGTAGTAACATTAGTAGCTCCTACCGAAGAAGTTAAAGCAGTTGGAACAGATATTAATGCGAGACTTGATGGTGTAGCCCAACGTGAAGCAGTTACTATGGAGGATGTTAGACCTCCGAGTGCGCTGGTAATTGGAAT
>Ga0256404_1008034_pt1 | contig 16184 bp, 10 predicted proteins | sample RumenRJG_01DNA_FD_185990 | JGI IMG/M metagenome (GOLD analysis project Ga0256404, IMG submission 185990) | Bovine rumen microbial communities from Lethbridge, Alberta, Canada - RJG_01 | ecosystem: Host-associated > Mammals > Digestive system > Stomach > Rumen | place: Canada: Alberta | collected...
AAGTTTTCGCTGCGGTCGCCTTCAATGTCGTCATAAACCTGTTCGTCCATTGCAGTACCCAATGTGGTAACTGCGAGAGACTGTGTTTCACCGCGTGTGAACAAGGCACTTCCGTGTGGGCGTGGCAAAACGTTTACTTCGCATGTAATGGGGCGGATGTCTTCTGTTCCGCGTCCGTCAATGCGAAGGCCCTTGTCAAGGATGCTTGAGCGAAGGAGGTTGTACTGAATGTCGTCAAACAAAGCGTCAAAGAGCTTCTTCTGAGTTTCATCCTCAAGCTGCTCTGCATGGTTTGCAGCAACCTTTGCCTTTACTTCTTTTACTGCGCTTGAGCGGGCCATCTTTCCCTTAAGGAAGCATGCTTCCTGCATAAGAGGAATAGCCTCGTTCTTGATTGCTTCTTCATTGTCAAGCTTAATGTTAAGAGGAGCAAGCGGAAGTTTTTCCTTGCCTGCAAGCTTCTGAAGCTCTTCCTGAAGCACACACATGTCGCGGATAAATTCCTGGGCCTTTTCAAGAGCGCCAAGCATTACGTCTTCTGTGGCTTCCTTTGCACCGCCTTCTACCATTGTAAAGCCGTCTTTTGTACCGGCAACAACAATTTCAAGCTGGGCCTTTTCAATCTGGTCGTATGTTGGGTTAAGAATATACTCACCGTTGATGTAGATTACGCGTACGCCTGCAACCGGTCCGTGGAAAGGAATGTCGCTTATTGTAACTGCAGCAGATGATGCAATTACTGCAAGAATGTCCGGTGGGTTAACGCCGTCTACAGAAACACATGTTGGAACAATCTGAAGTTCGCGTCCGAATGAAGGTTCAAAAAGTGGGCGCATAGGGCGGTCAATAAGGCGGCTTACAAGAATTTCCTTGTCCTTGGGGCGACCTTCCCTCTTTACAAAACCACCGGGGATTTTTCCGGCTGCATAGAATTTTTCATTATAGTCAACTGTTACGGGAACAAAATCAAGGCCTTCCTTTACTTCGCTAGAAGCGCAGATGGTCGCAATAATGGCAGTTCCACCGTACTGGGCATAAACACAACCGTTAGCCTGTTTTCCAATTTTTCCTGTTTCAAGAATCAGCTCGCTGTCGCCGATTTTTTTTGTTACTCTTTGTACCATTGTATCCTTCTTTTGATTCTTTTTTTTAGGATTCATTTTTTAAGATGAACCCAGGGAGCCTCCGTTTGAACAGCCGGAAGCCCCGGCGCAAGGAACAAAGCCCTTGCCTTTAAACAAAAAACGGCAGCTTATCCACAAAGGATTGTTGCTGCCATATTTTGGTTTACTTACGGATTCCGAGTTCCTTAATGAGTGCGCGGTAACCTTCGAGATTTACGCGCTGCATGTAACGGAGCATCTTGCGCCTCTGTCCAACAACCTTAAGAAGGCTTCTGGAAGCGGTTGTATCCTTAGGGAACTGTTTGCAGTGAGCGGTCAGCTGTTTGATTCTCTCTGTAAGCAGTGCAATCTGAACTTTTGTGTTGCCGGTGTCAGATGCATTTTCACCGAACTTTGATACGACAGAAGATGTCGTTTCTTTTGTAAGTGCCATTACTTACTCCTAAAAAATAATCTTTTTGACCCTTGAAGCAAAATTTGCCGACGGCATGGAAAGAGAAATTCTTCCTTTTGCAACGGCACACTCCGCATGCAGGGTCGTTAACGCAGCCGCATTCAATTCCACCGAATCTTCTGCAGCGGCAGTTAATTCAACTGTTACACCGTACTTTCCGTCCACAGGCAAAACCTGCCGCGAAAAAGCACTTGCCCAAAAAGAGCCATTTTCTTCCTTCCATTCAAGGCCCGTGCAGTCGTATGCAAAGGGGCGGCCTGTCATCCTGAGGGCAAGGTCAAAGTCCGCCTTTTGAACAGCTTCCCTGATTCTGCTGGAACTTATGCGCGAACCTTCAAGCAAAACATCCGGCACAAGGGCGCACTCGATTCCCTCTGACCTGCAAAGAGAGGCAAGGTCATTCATCTTAAAGGCACCTTTGTATCCGCAGCAAAAATCCTGCCCTTCCGCAATAAAGCGCATTCCACATTCATCAGAAAGCGTATGAATAAAAGAAGTTCCTTCTATTTTACTGAATTCGGGAGAAAAGTCAATGACTATGGCAAAATCAAGGCCCATATCCGAAAAAATTTGTTTCTTTTGTTCAACAGAAGAAAGCTCGCCGGAAAAAGAAGGGTCTGTCTTGGCGGGTGACGTGAATGTTACGCAACCGCGCACAAAATCATCCTTGGCAAGAAGCCTTTCAAGTATGGCCTTATGCCCTTTGTGAACACCGTCAAAGCTTCCAACGGAAAGGGCTGTACCCTTGCAAAGCCATTCAAGCGGAAATTTGTGCAAAATAATGTCCTGCCAAGAAAACGTTCGGAATTCCTTTTTTTTCTTCTGAACCACAAAGCCGTATCTGTATTTGTCTGATTTTTTTGAAGGAAGGCTTACGACGCCTGCAAGAGAATTGTCTGCGTAAAAAACTGCCGCTTCTTCAGCATTGCCCTGGGCAAAAGAATCATTACCCGCGAAAGGCAAAAGCATAGACTTCTTTAAAGGCCTTCCGTTCATAAAATAGCGCTCAAATTCATTCTTTAGCAAAAGAGGAGAAAGAGAACATTTTTGTGCAAGGGAGGGCGTAAAAGCTAAAAAATGGGAGCGGACTTCTTTTATCTCTTCCTCTGAAACAGGCTTCTTTTCTTTTTTAGCGCCAAAATCCTGAACCTGCATATTCTTTAAGTCCTGCAGGGCATTTTGAATCGTAAGAGGCTTAATGTCCTTGTAAAAGGCAGATTCTTCTATCTTAAAAGGGCCAACCTGTGTACGCCGCAATGCCACAAGATGGGCACAGCTTTTTAGGGAAGAAGCTATGTCGCGGGCAAGGGATCGAATGTAGGTTCCCTTTGAACATGAAATTTCAAGAAGGGCGTATGCACACGGATCTGACTCTGACGGCTCAAGAAAATCAATCAGGGTGTTTTTGTAGACAAAAATCTGCCTGGGTTCAAGGTGAACTTCTTGGCCGCTACGCACAAGGTCGCTGGCTCTTTTTCCGTCCACATGAAGCGCGCTGTAGGCTGGAGGTGTCTGTAAAAGTGGACCCGTAAACTTAGGCAATGCTTCTTCCACATCCCCTTTTGATGGAGGTGGCAAAGCCTTTAAAGTCTGCCCTGTAGGGTCAAGGGTGTCTGTTTCTTTTCCAAAGCAGACAAGGGCAAGGTATGTTTTTGTAAAGGAAGTTACATGCTCTACAAGGTGGGTAAGGTTTCCGCAGAGGACTATCAGTAGGCCGTCCGCAAATGAATCGAGCGTGCCTGTATGACCAACCTTTGACGTGCCAAGGGATTTTTTTATTACCGAAAGAGAAGAAAAGCTTGTAAGCCCACTTTTTTTGCAGTAAGGCAAAACCCCCGAAGGCAAATCAAAAGATGCGTCTTTATTCTTCTTCATCGCTTGACTGTGCGCTGTTTTCCGCCGGAGACTCTGATGCCAAAGCCGCCTCTTCTTTTTCCAAGGCGTTTAGCTTCTGCACCATTTCGTAGCCATCCTTTATGCTTGAATCGGCAATAAAGGTAAGCTTTGGAAATTTATAGATGGTAAGCTTCTTTGCTATGGATGACTGAATGAATCCGGCCGCACTTTGCAAGCCCTGCACTCCGCGTTTAACGGAATTTTCATCCATAAAAGAAGAAACGTAAACTTTTGCATAGGCAAGATCCCCAGCGACGTCCACACGATGAATCGTAAGGAATTCATTTACGCGGGGATCCTTTATTTCGTGGCGGATAATCATGTTGGAGATTTCAGACTTAAGCTGTTCTCCAAGCCGTACCAATCTGTACTGTCCCATGACTATTCACCTGCCCCTTCACGCTTTGCGGCTTCTTCTGCTTTCTTTGCTTTACCGGCTTCTTTTGCAGCAGCCTGTTCAGCTTCGTACTGAGCCTTTGCCTCGGCAGCCTTTCTTTCTTCAGCAGCCCTGCGTTCAGCCTCGCGCTTTTCTGCAGCAGCCTTTTCGTCTACAAGGGTGTCGCCAAGCTTGCGCTTAACTTCAACAAATTCGAAGGCTTCAATCTGGTCGCCAACCTGAATGTCCTGCCAGTTTTCAATACCAAGACCACATTCAAAGCCGTACTTGACTTCCTTAACGTCGTCCTTAAAGTGCTTAAGAGAAGCAACCTTGCCTGTAAACTTAACAACACCGTCGCGGATAACGTTTACGCTGCTTGTCTTTTTGATGATACCGTCCGTAACGTAACATCCGGCAATAAGACCAATCTTTGGAACACGGAATGTGTTGCGTACTTCGAGGGTACCGGTAACTTCTTCCTTTGTATCTGGCTGAAGCATACCTTCCATTGCAGCCTGAATTTCTTCAACACACTTGTAGATGATGTTGTATTTGCGTATCTCTACCTTTTCCTGATCTGCAAGGGCCTTTGCCTTTGGCGTAGGACGAACGTTGAAGGCAATGATGATTGCATTTGAGTCAGCTGCGGCGAGAGTAACGTCGCTTTCGTTGATTGCACCGGCACTTGAATGGATTACGGAAAGGCGGATTTCCTTTGTGGAAAGCTTTTCCAAAGAATTCTTGAGTGCTTCTGCAGAACCCTGAAGGTCAGCCTTGATGATAACCTTGAATTCCTTAACTTCGCTGTTGGCAATGTCTGTGTAAAGGGTTTCTGCATTTGTCCTTCTAACAGCCTTTGCTGCTTCAAAGCGCTTGAGTTCCTGTCTCTTTGCGGCAAAGTCACGGGCATCGCGCTCGCTTTCTGTAACCTGGAATGGGTCTCCTGCATTAGGCATGGACTCAATACCAAGCACTTCGATTGGCATGGAAGGAGTTGCTTCCTTTATCTTCTGACCCTTGTCGTTAAAGATTGCCCTTACGCGGCCAGAGTAGATTCCTGCAACGAAAGGATCGCCTGTACGGAGAGTTCCGCGCTCTACGACAACTGTAGCAACTACACCGCGTCCCTGGTCGATGCGACTTTCAATAACCTTACCTTCTGCGCGGCAGTCATACTGGGCCTTAAGCTCAAGGACTTCCGCCTGGATAAGGATTGCGTCAAGAAGGTCGTCTATACCCTCTCTCTTGAGGGCTGAAATATTTACATACTGAGTGTCGCCACCCCATGCTTCCGGTGTAAGGCCGTGCTCTGAAAGCTGAGTCATTACGCGGTCCGGGTTTGCATCGGGCTTATCGATTTTGTTTACAGCAACGATAATCGGAACCTTGGCATCTTTTGCGTGGTTGATAGCTTCAAGCGTCTGGGGCATAACACCATCGTCAGCGGCAACAACGAGTACTACGATATCCGTAATCTGTGCACCGCGGGCACGCATCATGGTAAATGCTTCGTGACCTGGAGTATCAAGGAAGGTAATGGTTCCCTTTGGAGTTGTAACCTGGTAGGCACCAATCTTCTGGGTAATACCGCCAGCTTCGCCTTCTGCAACGTTTGCATTGCGGATTGCGTCCAAAGTCTTTGTCTTACCGTGGTCAACGTGACCCATTACGGTAACGATAGGAGGCCTTACCTGTACGGTTGAATCCTCGCCCTTTTCGCTTTCGATTACAGTCTCGTCGTAAAGGCTTACGAGGTGAACCTTACAGTTGTATTCCTCCGCGAGAATTGTAGCAGTGTCGCTGTCTATGCTCTGGTTGATTGTTACCATCATTCCCATGGACATGAGCTTTGCAATAATCTCGTTTGCCTTGAGGTTCATCTTCTTGGCAAGATCGGAAACAGAAATTGTTTCCATAATATCTATTGTTTCTGGAACTACGCTTGCCTGAACAGAATCCTTCTTCTTGTTCTGGTAAAGCTCATCCTCGTCAAAGAAGTCTTCCTTGTCCTTGCGGTTGTAAACCTGCTTCTTTCCCTTGAACTGCTTCTTTGCCGGAGCCTTGTTGCCCTGCATGGAAGAAGCATCGCCAAATGGACGGCCGCCACCCTGTCCGCCAAAACCGGGTCTTGAGCCAAAGCCACCCTGTCCGCCGCCACGGTTAAAGCCACCGCCCTGACCGTTGTTATTGTAACCGCCACGGTTGTAACCACCACCCTGGCCGTTATTGTTGTAACCGCCACGGTTGTAGCCACCGCCCTGACCGTTGTTGTAGCCGCCACGGTTGTAGCCACCGCCCTGGCCGTTGTTGTAGCCGCCACGGTTGTAACCACCGCCCTGGCCGTTGTTATAGCCACCACGGTTGTAGCCGCCCTGACCGCCATTGTTTCTGTCGCGCTCACGGTTCTGGTAGCCTTCGCGAGCCTGTGTACCGGTAAAGCCACCGTTACCACGCCCGTAGTTATTGTAGCGTCCGCGTGAAGGACCGCTCAAGTTTCCGGCCTTTACGTTTGGACGGGCACTTGCAATTTCAAAAGTTGTGCGCTGGGGACGCTGCTGGGCCGGCTTCTGCTCCTCGCTTTCTTTCTTTGCGGATGCAGCAGGAACTTCTGCCGGAACTTGAGGAGTCTTAGGCTTTTGCTCTTCGGTTGAAGGCAATTTTTCCTTCTGGATTTCGGAAGAAGGGGTTTCCTTCTTCTGTTCTTTTACAGCAGCCGGGCTGGATGGGCTTGCGGGAGACTTACGCTTTACCACAAAAACCCTCTTTTTGGGCTGTGCCGGTTTTGAGTCGCTGTTCTTCTCTTTCTTAATCAATACTGCTTTGGGCTTGTTCTCTTCTTCAGCCATATAATCCTTTTTCCTTACTCCTGTTCCTTTTCAAGTTCCTTCCGGCTACGCCTTAGCGTCCAGAAACTTACTGCTCCCCGCCAGAAGAAGATTCATCTGGTTCTGCGCCATCCCCATCTGCAGAATCAGCGTTATCTTCATATTCATCAACAAATTCTACATTCTCGTTGATGATCCTGTTGATTTCTTCTATTTCTTCGGCAGAAACACCTTCTACCTTGCTTGCAGAACCGTCATCATAGGCAGCCATGAACTGCTCAATGTCTTCTATACCGGCAGCGGCAAGTTTTTCCGCAACGGCCTTGTCCACACCAGGAAGCTGGACAATAGTAGAAATTTCTTCGTATTCCTCTTCCGGAGCAGATTCCTGTCCACCGCCAAAGAGCTGTTCGGCAGCCTTTCTTGTATCTGTTTCCGTAAGGTCCATTTCTGCAGCCTGCTCTTCTGTCTTAACGTCAATGCTCCAGTCGCAAAGGCGGTTTGCAAGACGGACGTTCTGTCCCTGCTTTCCGATTGCAACGGAGAACTGACTTTCGTCTACAATGGCAAGAGCCTCTTTCTTTTCTGCATCCAAAATAACGACACGCTTTACTTCCGCAGGTGAAAGTGCGTTCTTGATAAAGACGTGAGGATCATCGTCATAGCGGAGGATGTCTATCTTTTCGCCGCCAAGCTCACGGATTACGTTCTGGATGCGCATACCCTTAAGGCCTACGCATGCACCAACTGGATCCACGTCTGCCTTGGTGGAAGTAACCGCAATCTTTGTCCTGTAGCCAGCTTCGCGGACAACCTTGTATATAGAAACAATTCCGTCGCTAACTTCGGAAACTTCAACTTCTATGATTCTCTTTACGAATTCTGGGTCTGTACGGCTAAGTATAAGCTGGATTCCGGTAGAATTCTTGCGGATCTCCTTTACATAAGACCTGATTCTTTCGTTCTTTTCGTAGCTTTCGTGAGGAGCCTGATACTTCTGGGGAAGAACACCTTCAACCTTTCCGAGGTCCACATAGATGTTGCCGTTGCGCTCCCTCTGGTAGTAGCCGATGATTACCTGGCCAACCTTATCCCTGTATTCATTGTAGAGGTTGTCCTTAAAGCTTTCGTTAAGGGCCTGGTGTGCATTCTGCTTTCCAACGGATACGGATGCGCGGACGAAATTCTTTGGGTCTACCAAAACCTTCATTGTGTCGCCGACAGCAGCATCATCTGCAACCTTACGGGCCTCTTCCAATTCTATTTCCGTAGCAGGGTCATAAACACCGTCTACAACGGTCTTCATAGCATAGACAGTGACATCGCTCATGTCATCTGCAAATTCAACGACGCAGTTATCGCCAGCGGCAGGATAAGTTTTCCTGTAAGCCGCCTTAATCATGTTCTCAATTGTCTGCCTGATTGAATCCTCGCTGATTCCTTTCTCTGCAGAAAGCGCACGGATTGCATCTGCCATTTCTGACATATCAAGCCTCCCTTTTAATGTAAAAATTTTGCCTTTGCAATATCTGAATAAGGAATGTCTTTTGAACCTTCCTTTGTTTTTAACACAAGATGTTCTGTATCAGAACCTTCGATGGTTCCAGGAACCCAGTCGCCAACCTGCCTGTCCCAAACCTTAACTTCCCTTCCTGTAAAGAATGAAAATTCAGCGGCATTGCGAATCGTACGCTCAAGCCCCGGAGAACAGACGCTCATGTAAACATTGTCCTCGCTTTTGCCAAGGAAAGCAATTAAAGCCGGCATAAGGGCACGCTGAACCTTTGAACAGTCCGACACGCCAATATCTTTTTTAGGGTCAAGCGACGCTATTACGGCGGTAACATTCACATTGCCCCCCTGGGGAACAACCTGAAGTTCAATCAGGCGGCAGCCCGCTTCTTCTACAATGCGCGAGCTTTCCGTAAAATAAGGAATGGAGTCTGCAGCAATATATTCCAAATCGAAAAAATACCCCTGCCCCGAAAATAAACCGGAGCCTTATAATAAAAAAGGAGCCGTTTGCGAGGCTCCATCTTAAAGAATATTAAAATGTTATATTACATTAGCATTTTTTAGCAAATGTGTCAAGTAAATATAGGAAAAAATCCATGGAGGGATTTTTTTGCACTTTCTTGCCCACCCGTAAAGAGCGCACGGATGCGCGACTTAGCAGCACGAAGAATTGCGAAGCAATTCTTCGATACTCAAAAAAATCCACGGATGGATTTTTTTGAGTCCTACGCCGCCATGGAGGGGCCCGCGCTAGCGGGTTGCGAAGCAATGGAGCCGAAAGGCGGAACCCCGGAACGGCGGTGACGAAATGAATTGTTCAGTCGAGTTAGTCAAGAGGCGGATGGTAGAGCGTGGGAGGCTACCGTCCTATAAATAAAAGAAGAAAGAATAGATTAGAAGAAGCAATATGCCAAGCAGTATTGCACCGCCAATGTCCGTAAGCCAGTTTAGGCCGCAGAGGGTACAGCTAATGATTCCTGCCAGCATAAGGACCATGCATATAGCGATAAGTATGCGCCTTAGCTTTGTTTTTTCGTCAAATATGTCTGCAATATGAAAAGACGTGCTTCCCCAGGCAACTACGGATAAAAGTACGTAGAAGGCAGGATATGACGGGGAAGGCTTTGTTTTTCCGGGCAAAAGGACTGGGCTGTAGTTTACCACCAAGTAATGAAAAATAACCAAAGCAATGGCTGCAAGCACATACAAGAAGAAGCTCGCCGCAAGGTTTTTGTCTGTACCAGCGCCATCAAAGCCCCCCGAAAGAATCATGTCGCGCACAAAAAGGCCAGCCCATAAGGCACAAGCTGCCATAGACAAGTATCCAAAGATACGGGTTAAATTGTACCAGAAGGGTGAATAGCCAACTTCTTTGCTGTAATGGAAGAGGTTTCTGAACCAGATGTTCACACGGGAAAGACCAACTTCTGCTGCATTCGGCCCTACTTCCGCCACGTTGAAAATCTTTAAGGCAAAAGTAAGCACAAGGAACCAGAGAAAGGCGTTTTTTAAGAGGAAGCCCCTTCCTTCGTCGCTTATCGTTAGCCGTCCGTCGTCAATATAGATTTCCTTAAAAATATTCATGGTTTGCTCCTATTACAGCACTGTTGCAGTCTGTAACTTTAATGCGTTCATCTTTATTTTTCTAATGAACATTAATTATATGAACATTATAACACAAAATTTTGTGAAAACCACCCTTCGGACTATACTGCACGCACTTGCTGCACAGCCCCCACTTGCTAGGGTGTATGGGCTTGCACTGGCAGCAGAAAAGGGGGTGTTGGCAAAACTTTATTGGCAAAAACTAATTGGCAAAAAGTTCAAATTAGTTTGATTTTTTTGAAGTCTGTAATATAATGATTTATAATGATTTAAGACGCGTTTTTAGACGGAGGTGCATCCTATGAACCGCAGAATTTTCTTGGCACTTTTCTTGCTTTTCTTTTCCGGAGCTTTGTTTGCAAGCGAATCACTTTTCTTCCAGTGGAGGTTCCGAAAGCTGATTCAAGACGATTTGGGAGACACATACGAGGTCTTTCTCTACGAGTCTGCAAATGACGAAGAGCACCACCTGCTCTCGCTCCCAAAGTACCTTGTGCCTACGGTAAGCGACTCAACTTCATATTCAAAGGAAGGGGAAAGTTCCATCTCCGACGTTTACTCTTGGTATGCAGGCGGCGGAATTGGATTTGCACTTTTTTACACCGATGGAAAGCTTGAAGTTCACAAAGTTTATTTTGAGGAATCAGAAGAAGACAATTCGCCTTTTATGGAAAAAAAGCCGCTTGCGGTTATACACGTTGGAAATGTGGACAGGGCCATACAAAAACAGGCCGAATATGTTGACATTCCAGAATTTTCGCGGAAGCTGAAGCTTGAAAAGAGGCACGTTTATGGTGACGACGTTTTTTACCTGCAAAGCATGCTGGTGAATTTCTTTGGGCAGAAGATAGACATTGACGGTTACTTTGGAAAGCAGACGGAAGCTGCGGTTAAGAAGGTTCAAAAGAAGCTGGGACTACCCCAGACTGGTGTTGTAACAAAAGAATTCTGGCAGCTTTTGGAGGACGCTTCTTCTGACTATTCAGCGGAGTACTAGGGAAAAGCTTACAAATTGCACCATGTCATTTTCGGGAAGCCCGATAATCTTGCTTTAAAATATTCCCGGGGCTTTTGCAGATGACGTTTTTTTGAAAAAAGGTCCCTTCGACAGGCTCTGGGAGCGGCGACTTTCTTGCCAACCTATAAAGAGCCATGGACGGCGGTACAGACCCTGAATCAAGTTCAGGGTGACCGGGCTTTGTTGGAGGGATTTTTTGCTCTTTCTTGCCAACCTGTAAAGAGCCATGGATGGCGGTACAGACCCTGAATCAAGTTCAGGGTGACGGGGCTTCGTTGGATGGATTTTTCGTGGCGACGTACGCCGCCATGGAGGGGCGCGCAGCGTTCCGAAGGAATGGAGCGATAGCGGAACCCCGGAACGGCGGTGACGAAAGGCACAGGCGGTCGAGTTAGCCAGGCATCTAAATGGTAGAGCATAAAGAGGTACCGTCCAGAAGAACATCATTTAAAAAACATTTTCTTGCGGTATGAAATTCCCTATGCTAGAATTAAACAAACGGAGGTACTGATGGCCATTAAAAAGTCAGGACGAATTTTTAAGGTTCTTTTGCTCGCAATAGCGGTTACCCTTGCGGGAAGCTCTCTTTCTGCGGGAGGAACAAAAGACCAGGGCAAGACTAGTTCAAAAAGTACGGTTGCATCATCAGATTCCCAAAGGGCACAGTCTTCATATTTAGGTACAAAAGCTCCAAGTGCAGAACGCAAAATTGGAGACATAGTTTTTACGGACGGAAGTTCAATTCCCTATGCAAGCAACATACAGCTTACCCCTGCACAGAAAAAAGCGGCGGTTGCAGTTGTCTGCTACGTTGGAAAAGACTGCTCCGACGACGGAAAAAGGCGGGTTCTGGGCATAGGGCTTTGCCAGTCAAAGAGAAAAATCAAGCTTTGCACGCAAGATGCCACCCTTGCATACCGCTACGTTCCATCTCTTTTGGAAGACAAGTTGCGTTCAGGAAGCGGTGCCTTTGCAAAGATAGGAGAAAGTTTCAGGAACAATGGCGACTGGGACGACACGGATGACGAAGCAAAATACCCGGCATTTGCAATGGCAAAGAATTACGCAAGCCTTGCAGAAAGCCATGCGGCAGGAAGCGGATACGCTACAGGCTGGTACATTCCCACAAAAACGGAAGACTCACGCATAAGAAGCTATTCTGTCCTTTCCACGGTGAATGCGGCGCTGGAAGCATGCGGGGGATCAAAACTAGAAGGCGGCTCCTGGTGGACTGTTAGCAACATAAACGAGGAAAACGGTCTTTTAACAACAAAGGCCACCGACTCACGCCAGGCATACTTTATCCGTGAATTTGCAGAAGGAAGCCCGGCTAAAGCAGAGGAAGCAAAAAAGGCAGAGGCCAAATACACACCAGCAAAGGGACGCTACATAGGCTCCAAGGCCCCAACGGAAAAGCGCAAGGTTGGAGACATTGTCTTTAACGACGGCAGCGCTGAACCCTACGCAAAGAACCTGCAACTTTCCGACTCACAAAAAAAGTCTGCGGTTGCAGTCATTTTCTACGTTGGAAAGGAATGTTCAGATGACGGCAAGGAACGCGCACTCGGAATTGCAGCCTGCGGGGAATGGGCAAACGTGGGCAAGAACGACCGCAAAATGATGCCTTGGTTCTACACACAGGGCAAGGACACAAACGTTGCATTCTGGCAGAACGTTGCATCTTTACAGCCATCACGTACAAAAGACGGAAGCCAGGGGGTGCAAAAGCTCTACGACTTTATAAAAGAAAACGTCATTACAGCTGAAAGCGGAATAATACAGATTGGCGGTGCCAGCGTGGTAGAAAACCAGGACTGGTTTGAATTCTACAAAACAGTATTCCCAGTCTTTGAATCCGCTGAATATTTTGCCCAATACAGAAAGCTTCCTGTTTACGGAACAGAATACGAGGCCAATTGGTATGCCCCAACAATAGCAGAACTCAAGAAAGTCTACGAGGCAAGGGCCACGGTAGAAGCAGCACTCTCCCTTTGCGGAGGAACAAGACTTTGCGGAAAGTATTGGTCAATCTCCCAGTGCGAAAAGAAAGACTGGTGCGCCTACGCCTATGACTTTAGCTGGAATTCCGGCCTTGTGGAAGAAAACAAGAGCTGGCAAAACTCAAAGGTAATAGCCATTAGGGAATTTGCAGCAAAGGCACCAAGCAAGACCGCAGACAAAAAGCTCCTAAAAATAAGCGGCCTTTCAAACGTCAGCGGCTCAGATCCAAAGACGCTCCCAATCCCAAGCGTAAAAAGCAGGGCAACAAAACTTTCCCCGTCAAAATCCTACATTGGAACAAAAGCTCCGTCTGCACCAAAAGCAGTTGGAGACATAGTGTTTACAGACGGAAGCGCAAAGCCCTACAAAAAGGGAACAAAGCTTTCCGCAGAAGAAGCAAGCTCAGCCATAGCCGTAATCTTCTACAAGGGAAAAGACTGCTCATACGACGGAAAGGAACGCACCCTTGGCATAGGCCTAAAAAATGCAAGGACTGTTGGAAGCCTAATCACCCGCGACGCAAAAGGCCCCAAAATCATAAAGTCAGCAGGCAATATATGCTGGTGCACAGAAGACGCATCCGCAGCCCATGTGGACATGCTACCGCTAAAATATGGCCACCACAAAGACGGCTCTTACGCACTCGAGCAAATATCAGCCTGGCTTAAAAAATACGGCAAAAAAGACGACACATCTGACCCTGCAAAATACCCGCTCTTCTACTGGGCAAAAAATTACGCAGGCGTAGAAGGAAGCAAGGTAGGGTCAACCCCATTCGCAGACGGTTGGTATGTTCCTTCATCAAACGAAATGCTAAAGCTAAAGGATGCAATGCAGACCGTGGACGAAGCAAGAACTCTTTGCGGAGGAGACAGCCTAAGGCAGGAAATCTTCTTTACATCATCCACCCAAAGGGCAGAAGAATGGGATTACGTTGTAATATTCGGCAAAGACGGAATCTACGCACCGCCAAAGTGGACAGGCGGCGGAAACAGCCAAACCGTGTGCGCTATCCGCGAGTTTGATTAGGATTTTTTTTCTTTTTACGGAGCGCAGGCCATTTCAAACTGTGTCCGGCACTCCGTGACCGGCCAGACCTCCGCAGCATTTTATCCGGCAAAACAAGCAGCGCCAAGGACGGCGCGTCAAATGTTAGAAGAATAGCTGGCAAGTTTTCGCCAGAAAACTTGCGGGATAAAATGCCACGGAGGGTATTTTATCCCGCTTTCCAGGGTTCCGGCTTCCGCCTCCATTGCCTCCGGCAACCCGCCTTCCGGCGGGCCCTTCCAATCGGGGCTAGGCTGGTGAGCAAGGACGTTGCAAACGAGTAAAGCCTTTTTAGGAGACAAGGCTTGTCGCAGAAGAAACAACTTTTATTTATGAAAGAGGCTTAATTTCAATACCAAGCCTTTGTGCCCCTACAATAAAGCTTTGCATGTTGTCAGGCTTCCATTGCGTAGAAACAGCAATGCGTGTTCCGTCAGAAAGAAAAATCGGATGCTTGTTAAAGCGGCTTCCAGACCATTCATTTGGTGTAACTTCTTCCCACCTGCGAACCATCTTTCCAAATCCGGGTCTTGCCATATTGTCCGGGAATGCATTTTGCAGTTCTCCAAAAGAAATGCCGGAATGCGATTCAACATAATACTTTACGGCTGCATATACAGTTGGCCCCTTTCCGCCAGCAGGACTACCGTTTACCATAAATTGAGTCGCATCTTTTGAACCAAAGCTTGGTAACTGCATGTAGGAATAATTTTGCCTTTGGGTTGTCAAATCGGCAGGTGTGCTTCCAAAACTTCTTTTTGTCGGTGAACTGTTCAATTTTACCATATTGAATAATTCAAGCATTTTCACACTCCGCAAGAACAATTCCGAAGAATCAGAATCAGCCAAAGTCGCTTGAATTGTGGGAACTAAAATTTCTTTTTCAAAATCATCATTTGCAATGTATTTGAATTCAACTTTTTCATCATCAGAAAAATCCTTGTTCAAAACAGAAAAATAATCACGAATAGTTTCATCTGTGGCAGGATTCACTTTTGGAGACGCAAAAATAACTTCATATTTGTAGTTTGGAAAGTAAGCAAGACCTATTAAATATGCCCGCAAAAGCTTTTTGCAAACCCTGTCTTTAGTCTCCAAGCGACCACCATATTGCAAACCGTTTTCATGAAAGGCAACTTCAATCATATACAGCTTTTCATTATTCGCCCCAACAACATCCAGCTCAGCCTGCTTTAATGCTTGTTCCAGAGAACTCTTTTTGAACACATCAGAAAAATCGTTATGATTTTGAATCCTGTTGAACAGGTATTCTGCCTTCTCAAAATTAGATTTTTCTGTTTTCCACGAAGCCGCAGTCTTCCAGTTTGTTTGGGTCAGAATGCACTCTTTTACATTCTTTAAATACGACTGCAACAAAGATTCTCCAATTTCAATTTTCATATTTTTACCCCATCACTTGATTCATTTTATTCCGTTAAACCTTTCCAAAGCTTCTTTAGCATCTTCCACACCCTGTAGAGAAGCCATCTCGTAATATTCTATGGCTTTTTTTAGATCCTTACTTGTTCCATCACCTTTTTCGTACATGACCCCAAGGTTGTTTTGTGCAGAGGCGTTTCCCTGTTCGGCTGCCTTCGTATACCATTCGAAAGCCTTTTCATAATCCTGTTCTACACCTTGACCACAGTCATACATGAGCCCAAGGTTGTGTTGTGCAGAGGCATTCCCCTGTTCGGCTGCCTTCGTATACCATTCGAAAGCCTTTTCGTAGTTCCGCGCTACACCTAGACCATAGTAATACATAACCACAAGGTTGTGTTGTGCATCAGCATTTCCCTGTTCGGCTGCCTTCGTATACCATTCGAAAGCCTTTTCATAATCCTGTTCTACACCTTGACCCTTTTTATACATGACCCCAAGGTTGTATTGAGCATCAGCATCTCCCTGTTCGGCAGCCTTCGTATACCATTCGAAAGCCTTCTTGTAATCCTGAGGCACTCCTTGACCATTTTCATACATAATCCCAAGGATGAATTGTGCAGCAGCATATCCCTGTTCGGCTGCCTTCGTATACCATTCGAAAGCCTTTTCGTAGTCCTGCGCTACACCTTGACCCTTTTCATACATGAACCCAAGGAAGAATTGTGCAGCAGCATATCCCTGTTCGGCTGCCTTCGTATACCATTCGAAAGCCTTTTCGTAGTCCTGCGATACACCTCGCCCCTTTTCATACATGACCCCAAGGAAGAATTGTGCAGCAGCATATCCCTGTTCGGCTGCCTTCGTATACCATTCGAAAGCCTTCTTGTAATCCTGCGCTACACCTTGACCCTTTTCATACATGACCCCAAGGAAGAAT
>Ga0256404_1008035_pt1 | contig 16180 bp, 18 predicted proteins | sample RumenRJG_01DNA_FD_185990 | JGI IMG/M metagenome (GOLD analysis project Ga0256404, IMG submission 185990) | Bovine rumen microbial communities from Lethbridge, Alberta, Canada - RJG_01 | ecosystem: Host-associated > Mammals > Digestive system > Stomach > Rumen | place: Canada: Alberta | collected...
CCACGTTTTTGACCGCGTGTACGATCTTCTTTTCGGATTTGAAAAGGGATTTGGTCATTCCTTTTAAACCTTTCCCCTTGAGTTTGACAACGTAATCTTTTGTCAGATCCTTTGCTTCGATGATCATGATAGCACCTCCTCTTTCTAAGCCAGGTCCGTCGTCTGCCATCACGCAGATTTATATAATTTGTTATCATAACATAAGGAAATCGGATTTTTCAATTATAAAATCGATTGATAAAATAATAATTATCAGGCGTTACCATAACAGAAAATTCCGTCTGTGCTCCGGGTAACTTCTATATAGGCCGAGATACAAAAAGAGGATGTGAAAAAACGGTAATTCGTTTCTCATATCCCCTTTTTAAATAAGGAAAACCGAAAGCTTTGCCCCTGGTTATTATCCCCCAGGACTACCTCTTTTTCACTGCCTTTCCGGTTTTCTTACTCACAGATCGACCTTTTGGCCGGCAGCGATCACTCTGGAGCCGGGCACTTTTTTTAAATGATATTCCAAATTTTCCGGCATAAAGAGCCCTCTCTTTTTCCACTGAGGATGACTGCTGACAAAAGCGTCCCTTTCCTCTTTGCTTTCAAAATAAAGAGCCTCTTTGATCTGTTTTCCGTCCATGATCTTGGCTTCCCAATAGCCGCTGCATTCATCCATTGCTGCTCTTCCCTCCCGTAATTGATGGACCGTAGATAAGGACTATCGCTGATGATGTCTAAGTATATCATATCGTTCCATGCTGGCAAGACTTTCGAAGCCGCCTAATGCCATACGGTCTTTGTTGACCTTTCTCGTCCGTCTGTAGTACTATGAACTAAGCTTTTAAGCGTAACAATACCTTATATAAAAATACGGAGATCCATGATGAACCAAACCGCCGATCCACCGGCTGCGACCGTCAATACCCCTTTAAAGGCCGGTCCTTTTTTCCGCATGGCCGGCCGCATCGCCCTTCCCATAGCAGCTCAGAACCTGGCCCATGCCATGATCACCATCGCCGACGTGATCATGCTTGGATTTATCGATCAAAACGCCCTGACTGCTACTTCGCTTGCAGGTCAGTTCATGAATGTGCTGAACAGCTTTTTCTTTTCGGTCACGGCAGGTGCTTCTGTACTGACAGCTCAGTACTGGGGCAAAAAAGACACGGGCTCGATCAAAAAGATCTACGGCATCGCCTTGCGCTTTTCTCTGCTATTTGCCCTGCTTTTCTTTGTCCTGGCTTTTTTCTTTCCCAAGGCCTTGATGGGCATTTACACCTCCGATTCCGAGATCGTAGGGCTGGGAGCCCGCTATCTTCGCATCATCGCAGTCACCTATCTTTTCCAGGGCTTCACGCAGGTCTATCTGGCCGTTCTTCGTTCCATAGAGCGCATGGCCTTACCAGCAGCTGCTTATATTTCCAGCCTGATCCTTAATATTGTCCTGAACGCTGTCTTTATTTTCGGTCTTTTCGGTGCTCCAAAGATAGGTCTGACCGGCGTAGCCATCGGAACGGTCGCCGCCAACCTGCTGACCGTCGTCATCTGTCTGATCGACAGTTTCCTTCATAAAGAGGTCCGCCTTCGTTTTTCCTGCATGCTGACCAAAAGCCGCCTGCTTTTGACCGACATGCTTAAACTCAGCGTGCCGGCCCTGTTCAATGATCTGGGATGGGGACTGGGCGGGGCCTTATATCCGGCTATTCTGGGCCACCTGGCCGGGGGGACGGATGCAATCGCGGCCGATTCGGTCGCTTCCATTGCCAACGCTCTGGGCACCGTCCTGTGCTTTGCTTTCGGCAATGCCACTTCTATTATTATCGGAAAATCCATCGTCGAAAACGACCGTAAAACGACCATGCTTTACTCCCGGCGCATGCTGCTGGCTACCCTTGTTATGTGCGCCTGCGGTTCCGGCCTTGTCTTTGCCGTCAAGCCTTTGGTGATCACCTTCTTTGCCGGCCGACTGACACCGGCCGCTCTGGGCTACCTGGATCTAATGTTCATCATCAACAGCATCTTCATCTGGGGCGAGGGGATCAATACCTGCCTGATCATCGGCTGTTTCAGGGCCGGCGGGGAAGCCTCCTTTTGTATGCGAATGGACCTGATCACCATGTGGTGCCTGTCTCTTCCCATCAGCTGCCTGGCAGCTTTTGCCTTCAAGCTCCCTGTCATGGGCGTATTTGCCGTTACCCGCCTGGATGAATTTTACAAGATGCCGGTGGTGATCCGACATTACCTACGGTTCGGATGGATCCGCAACCTTACCCGCAGCCGGCAGGAGCTGGCTCAGGACAAATGACAGGGACAAAATCAAAAAGGCACTTCCGCTTCGTAACGGAGGTGCCTTTAGTTTTTTGGGGAAAAATCAGGGCCGGTAAGCCTTTTTTGCCCGGACGATCAGAACGCAGATGACCAGGATGATGGGAAAACCGACGCTGGCCAGGATGCCGGTATGAAGGTCGTTGCTGAAAGCTTTGGACACGTTGCCGACAATGGAGGGGCCGATGGTGCCGCCAAGGTCGCCGGCTAAAGCCAGCAGGGCGAACATAGCTGTGCCGCCGGTGGGCAGGATGCGGGAGGAAATGCTGATGGATCCCGGCCACATGATGCCGACCGAGAATCCGCACAAAGCACAGCCGATCAGACCGAGAATGGGGATCTGAGCTAGGCCGGCCAAAAGATAACAGATCAGGCAAAGGATACCGGAGGCGGCCATATAAACGGTCAGATCAACTTTATCGCCAAACTTGCCGTAGAGGGTACGGGACAGGGCCTGGGAAATGGCAAAACCAGCCGGACCGGCGATATCGCCGACCGCTTTGGTAACACCCAGGGCGGATTCCGCAAAGGCGGACGCCCACTGGGCCATGGAGATCTCGGACGCTCCGGCGCACACCATCAAAACAATCATGAGCCAGAACATACGGTTCTTCAGAAGATCTCCCATGGTCATGCTCTGCCCTTCCTTGACCAAGGGCTCCATAGGACAGGTAGCAAAATTGTAGGTATTGATCAGAGGGATCAGAGCCCAGATGACGGCCAGGATCTTCCAATTTTTCAGTCCGAAGATGGAAAAGAACAGGGTCGAACCTAAAATAACGACCGCCGAGCCCCAGCAGTAGAAGGAGTGCAGGGTGCTCATGACCATGTCTTTGTTGTCAAAGGGGCAGGCCTCGATGATGGGGCTGCCCAGCACCTCGATCAAACCGGAGCCGATGGCATAGATCACGACACTAATCAAAACTCCGGCATAGGGATTGGGCAAAAGGTCCGGCAGAAAGGCCAGGCCTAAAAGGCCCAGACCGGTCGTCAGGCAGGAGGCGATAATGCAGGGCCGGTAGCCGATGCGATCTACTATCTTAGCACAGATGAAGTCGATGACCAGCTGAGAGAAAAAGTATAAGGTCGAGATCATGGCAAGGGCGCTGAGGCTGATGCCGTAGGTCTTAAAAAAAGTCACGTACAAAAGCGGCGGAAAGTTGGCGCAAATAGCCTGGGTGGCAAAACCGGTATAGCAGGCCAGCAGCGTTTTGCCGTACTTTTTCTTGGTCGTTGTCATTTCTGGTTCAATCCTTTCTGGCCAGGCATAAATGATCCCGGCTTCCCGTCGTGGGATGCGTATATTGTTTTTCGAAGCGGATGATAGACAGGCCGCTCTCTTTCAGAGCCTGAAGAAGTTCCGATTCCGATAAAGCCCCGTAGGTGAAGGTCTGGCCCAACATAGTGCCCGTAATGGTTTTCATCTGATCCGGCCCCTTACTGAGCCCGCCCGTAAACAAAAAGTATCCCCCTTTTTTCAGCAGGCGGCTGACTTTGGGATAGATCTTTCTCTGGCGGCTCCCCTCCACATGAAACAGGGAATCGAAAGCCAGGATCCCGTCGAACGCCCCTTCAAAAGGAGCATCGTCAAAATCCAGAAAATCTCCCAATATGAGCTGAGCCCCGGGCAGATTGGCACGGGCAAGGTCCAGCATCCTTGGCGAGATATCCATTGCCGTCAGCTGAAAACCTCGGTTTATAAGGTAAGCCCCGATGGGTCTTCCGGTGCCGCACCCTATATCCATAACAGCCGCCCCTTTAGGCAGCAGGTCCGCAAACTCCTCCACACAGTGATCCACCGGGCGGCAGCTGCGGACCCGGTCCCATTGATCCGCGATACGGTCGTAGCTTTCTTTGTTACTCACGGTTTTCCTGCCTGATTTTGTCCTCAGCCCAGCTGGTTCAGCATTTGCTGTGGGTTGTCAGCCGGCTTTACCTTATCCAGGGCTTTGACGATGTCGCCCTTTTCATCGATCAGGTAGGTGCTTCTGACGATGCCCATGTAGGTTTTGCCGTAAAGCTTCTTCTCTTTCCACACGTCATACAGCTCGATCACCTGATGATCCGGGTCGGAAAGCAAGGTAAAAGGCAGCTTGTATTTTTCTTCAAAATTCTTATGGGATTGGACACTGTCCTTGCTGATGCCCAGCACGACTGCTCCCTTTTCAGTGATCTGGGGATAGCGCTCGGCAAAGCCGCACGCCTGCTTAGTGCAGCCGGACGTATTGTCCTTGGGATAAAAATAAAGAATAACCTTTTTCCCCCGATAATCCGATAAAGAATGCATGTCTCCGTTCTGGTCCGGAAGCGTAAAATCCGGTGCTTTTGTTCCAACTGCTAACATGTTCGTTACCTCCTGACTGTTTCTAATTATTATATCTTAAAAAAGCTCCACGGGCATATAGCTATGACCGACGGCGGGCAGAAATTTTTCCAAAAGATCGCTCACAGAGATTTTGATGCAGGATGTGTTGACACAGGGATGGCAGCCTATATAAGGGATTTCAAGGAGGTCTTTGTCGATCAGCAGCTGTACCTTCTTATCCTTGTCATTGATCAGACCCATGACGCTGACCGCACCTGGCCGGATATCCAGCAGTTTGACCATCCATTCTTCCGGCGCGAAAGCCAGGCGGGACGACCCTACTTCTTTAGAGACCTGACTGGTGCGGAAGGTTTTTTCGCCCGGCATGATCAACAGATAGAAGTTTGTCTGCCGGTGGTTGCATAAAAACAGGTTTTTGGGAATCACCGCTCCCAAAGCTTTCTCTGTCTGCCGGCATTCCTCCATGGTATAGACAGCTTTTCCAAGGTCTGTCTGCCAATACGGGATGCCCTGCCGGTCCAGAAAATCATAGGTACGGATCTCCGTGTGGGCTCTGCCGATAAGATCGGCAGGCCGTCCCCGGACCACTCCGGTACCGACCCCGGCGATGCTGTCCCTTTTGATATCTTCAATACTCATCCGCACAACTCCTTTAATGAAAAACGACCCGTAAGGACAAAATCTTCCATCGCTGCCTGCAGCTGATTGCGGCATCACGCTCCCAGGTGGTATCATAAGGTACGTTTGTTTGACTAGAAGGAGGTTTGCCATGACCATTGCCGCATTGATGGAAAAAATGATCGCGTTCACGTCTGCCGATAGTACCATCGTCCATCACGATGTCAATCACTTTATGAAAGTATGGGGGTTCGCTCGCACTATCGGGACTGCCGAGCAGTTGGACGAGACCGCCCAGTTCACCCTGGAAGCTGCCGCTATCCTGCACGACATTGCCTGTCCCCTGTGCCGGCGCAAATACGGCAGTGCGCCGGGCACCCTGCAGGAAAAAGAAGGCAAACCTCTGGCTGAAGGATTTTTTAAAGACACCGATATCCCTAAGGCCATTCAGCAGCGCATCGTTTACATCGTTTCCCACCACCACACTTATACCGGGGTAGATGGGATCGACTACCAGATCATGCTGGAAGCCGACTTTCTGGTCAATGCCGATGAAGGACACGAAAGCACCCAGGGCATCCAGACCTTCGGCGATAAAGTCTTTAAAACACCCACCGGTATCCGTCTGCTGCACGATCTGTACGGCTATGTGCCCCGCAGCTGACGTTCTGCTATGACCAAAGCTTCTAAAAAGGCAGAAAACGCTGCTTTGAGCAGCAGGGGGACCCTGGACCTGACCCAGGGCAGCATTGTCAAAGGGCTGCTGGCTTTTTCGCTGCCCCTGATGGCGGGCAACCTGCTGCAGCAGTGCTACAACATCGCCGATACCCTGATCGTGGGCCGCTTTCTGGGCGACACCGCCCTGGCTGCCGTGGGCTCTGCCTACACCCTGATGATCCTGTTGAACTCCATCGTACTGGGTCTTTCCATGGGAGCCGGCGCTTACCTGTCCATCATGTTCGGCGCCAAAGACCGCCGCGCCTTCGACCAGGGCTTTTTCATGTCTTTGACCTCCATCGGTCTTTTTACTCTGATCATGAACCTGGCCGTGGTCCTGGGCATTGACGGTCTTCTGCACTTCATGCAGGTTAATGAGGAAGTCTACCGGCCCATGCGCCGCTACACCTTGATTGTTTTTGCGGGCATCATGGCCACCTTCCTCTATAACTATTTTGCCAGTGTCTTACGGGCCATAGGCAACTCCCTGCTGCCCCTGATCCTGCTGGCCGTCTCTTCCCTGCTTAATATTGTCCTGGATCTTCTCTTTGTCGCTGTTTATCAGTGGGGGATAGAAGGTGCCGCCTGGGCCACGGTCATTTCGCAGTATGTGTCGGGGCTGGGTCTTACGGTCTACAGTTACCGGAAACTTCCCTATCTGCGTCTGTCCCGTAAAGACATGGTCTTTGAGAAAACCGCTTTGCGCCGGATCGCCCGTCTGGCTCTTCTGACAAGTCTGCAGCAGTCCATTATGAATTTCGGCATCCTTCTGGTGCAGGGGCGGGTCAATTCGTTCGGAACACAGGTAATGGCTGCGTTTGCGGCCTCGGTCAAGATCGATACCCTGGCTTACTCCCCCGTTCAGGATTTCGGCAATGCTTATTCGACCTTTGTCGCTCAAAACCACGGGGCCCAAAAAGACGACCGGATCCGCCTGGGGACCCGAAAATCAGCCCTGGCCGTGCTGGTCTTTTGTCTGATCATCAGCACCATCGTTTTCCTGTTCGGCCGCATCTTTCTTTCCTGCTTTACCAAAGACCCGGCTGTCATAACGATTGGTGTCCGGTACCTTCGCATCGAAGGGTCCTTTTACGCTCTGATCGGGTTTTTGTTCATGTTCTACGGCTATTTCCGGGCACTGGAGCGTCCCGGTATCTCCATCGTTCTGACGGTCATCTCCCTGGGGACCAGGGTCCTGTTAGCCTATGCCCTATCTGCCGTTCCTTCGATCGGCGTGACCGGTATCTGGATCAGCATCCCCATCGGCTGGGCTTTGGCAGATCTGGCCGGTCTTGTCTTTTACAATTCTTTGATGAAGACCATCTCTAAGGGCTGCCAGGGCAAAATCAGCGAACCACATTCCTGATAGCCGACGGCCCGGTAAAAATGCTGGCCAGGCTCATCAGACTGGGTCGAGGTCAGCACATAATGGTAACCCAGCCGGCCCATTTCTTTTTCCCAGAAATCGACCAGACGGCGGCCATTTCCCTGACGGCGGTAACCTTCTAACAGGTAGAGCATGTTCATAAACGGCAGCTCGTCCCAGAAAAAGCCATAGCGCAGCCAGCCGATAAAGGTTTGGTCCTGAAACATCAGCAGCACCCGCTTCTCTTTGATGCATTGCTGCAGCATGGCTGTGGGAATATGCCTTTCATACTGCTTAAGCATGTCAACATCTTCCGACCCTGCGTAGCGGATCATGATTTGGTTCCTCCTCGAAAATTAAAGCCAGTCCACACGGCCGCTTTCGATGTCATAGACCGCACCGACCGTTTTCATCCCGGACAGTTCTTTATGTCCGGCAAAAGCTTTCTGAATGATGGCAACGTTTCGTTTCACATTCAGCTCGCTGGCTTTGCGGTCGTCTTTTTCACCGCCGATGGCTTTGGCGATTTCGTCTGTGATGCTTTTGATGTAGCCCTCGCTGCGCCCGGAAATGGCAGCCCCGACAGCTCCGCAGTGAGTGTGGCCCAGAACCACCGTCAAGGGAGTGCCCAAATGTGCGGCCGCGTACTCCACACTGCCCAGCTGGTGGTCATCCAGCACGTTGCCGGCCACCCGGATGGTAAAAAGCTCCCCGATGCCCGCTGAAAAGATCGCTTCCGGGATGACCCGCGAGTCCGAGCAGGCAATAATGATCGCATAGGGCTGCTGACCGCAGTCGGCCGTTTCCTTTCGGATAGCGGCCGAAATGTCGCCGGGATTGCTTAAAGCGGTCAAATATTCCTGATTGCCTTTTTTTAATTTAGCAAGACTTTCTTCTGCTGTCATGATAGATAGCTCCTTCCTTTGCCTGTCATAATTTCAAACAAATTATAGCCACACAAAAACCCCGGAACAAGAGATTCCGGGGTCCTTTCAACGTAGGACGTATTAAATCAACGTTTGAGTCTGAATAAGCAGGCGAACCGGCAATTCAACTTCTGCCGTTCCTCTCAGAAAAAATTATTTGCCGCTGAGCAATTTCAGAAAATCTTTTCCGTAGGTAGCGCCGCCGTCCGTCAGCACATCGACGCCGGCCAGGTAACCGTTGCGCTCATCGGCAACCGATGCGATGGCAAAACCTAGTTCTTCCGGCGTGCCCATGCGATGCTCTGCTGCAAATTTGAGCAGGTAGCCGCCGTGTTCCTTTTCCGCATCACCCATACCGGTATCGATTAGTCCTGGGCTTAAAGATACGACACGGATCCCTTTGGGGCCCAGCTTAAAGGCGGAATACTGAGCGTACCAAACGACAAAGTTCTTGGAGATGGCATAGGCAAAGCCTGCCTTGCCGTATTCGTCTTTAGCGATCGAAGCCCGTTTGATGGTCTTCTTTAAAAATTCATCTTCATTGGTCATAGCCAGCGGATAAGCCTTCTTGGGAATCAGGATCTTAGGCAGCGAATAGGCCGAATTGGAAGCGATATCCTCGATGACAGACCCTTGGCCCATCAGCTTGGAAAATTCTTCGTTCATGTAAACCGTTCCCAAAGCGTTGACCCGAAGCAGTTTTTCCGGTCCCGCCATGGTGGGCGACATACCGGCTGAGTTGATGACCGTCGTGATGGTCCCCAGCGAAGCCGCGAAGGCTGCCAGTTCCTTTACCGAATTTCTGTCAGACGTATCGCAGGCATGGGCGACCGCATCGATGCCGGCTTTCTTTAACTCGGCGACTGCATTCTCCAGCTTTGAAACCGTGCGGCCTGAAATAACGACTTTCTTCCCGGTCATAAACTTGGCTGCAGCCAGACCCATTCCCGAACCGCCGCCGGTAATGACGCAAACTTTTGTATCCATCCTGTCCTCCTTGTTGAGTGTAGGTATAAAATTCCGTCTGTTACTGCAGCGTATAGTCATTATTCTCCTTCAGCCACAGCTCCAGATCTGCCTTCTGCGACCGGGTAAGGCACAACTCAACGTTCTTCATGTCACTGAAATCAACGAAATGAACGGCATCCTCTTCCCTGGGCACGGTCAGCTTCTTGCGTTCTATCAGACGGTTTCTCAGAAAAGCCGGATCTGCCAAGATGCTGATCGTATAATCCGCATATTGCTTAAGATCCCGCCAGCCCGGAAGGTCCAGCAGCAGGTAATTGCCCTCCAGCAGTACAATATCCCCGTCCACACAGGCCGCATCCTCCCGGGGGTTGTGCTTTGCCCGGTCATATTCCGGCCATCCGCAGACCATTCCCGAAGCCGCCTTACGGATCCGATCGGTCAGCCGTTCCAGATCAAAAGTCTCCGGCGCCCCTTTTACCTCCACTAACTTGATGGTCCTGCCGTCTTTTACTTCCATATGGGTCAGCAGCCAGTCCTGATAGTGGTGAAAACCGTCCATGCCGATGGACGTGACCTTAGGATAGCCCTCGATCGATCCGGCCAGATCCTTCAGAAAGTGTACCAGTGTCGTTTTACCTGCCGCCGGCGGTGCTGCCAGATAAACCAGGATCCGGCGTCCTTTATCCTTTTGAAGCTGCTGCAGATGTTTCAGAAGGGGCAGAAAAATATCCTGCACGCTTTGATCGCTGTAATCTGCTTCCGACGGGAACCCATTATTGATAAATGTATAATGCATATCCGATCCTCTCCATCTGCATGTGAAAAGTATAAAAGAAAACGAGCGGATCAGAACAGGTCCAGCTCGTTGGTCAGATAGATCTTCTCCCTTACATTCAGCTGGTACTCCGGTTTGGTCATATAATAAAGGAGAAACTCCAAAATCAGCGCGCTGCCCAGGCCCCGCCCTTCTATCTTAAACTGAGAAAATCCCATGGGCAGGTAGACATTCTGAATATCCGCAAGGGAAATGAATCCGGGATTCTGCATGGCTTTTGAAAAGACATATCCTTCTGCCGCATCCGGTGACGGGCAAAGGTGGTCATAACGGCTGTCCCCGTCGATACCCAGCGCTTTGGCGCTGACTGCCCGATAGCAGGCTTTACGGTCCGGGCAGGCAAACCAGCAGCATTCATTGACCAGAAACTCCGTTATATCTTTTTCCGCCTGCGTAAGAGCGGCCAGATCATCCATACGCTTGTTTAAACGAAAATCCGGCACTACATAGCGAAAGTCCGGCCGGTCCAGTTCCGCTTTAAAAGCGGAGAAATCTCGAATGACCTTGGTCGTGGACGAGACAAAGTAATCTTCGGGATAACGCGAATGGATATAGTCCAGCAGCAAGTCGGAATAGATGATGACGCCGACCGGATCAAACATGCTTAGCAGACGATTGCAGCGCCTGTCGCTAAGATGCTCCGGCTTCAACAGGGAATTGCTGAAGGTCAGGCAAGCCGGGATTTGATAACGATCCAGCAGAGCTTTGACCTCTTCCGGATCATTGTCTCCGTACCCGACCCGGCCGCCGCCCCAGATACAGTCGCCGGGTGCTCCGTAGATGGAGCCGATCCGGCACCAGTCGTAGAACCAGTCACGGTGGCTGTAATACACGGGCAGAAAGACCTTGTAAAAATCGTAAAACTCGAACAAGCCCGGCAAGTGGAAAAAAGCTTCCCGTTTTTCAATTTCCCGCCTTTCTGCTTCCGGCTTTTGGGCTTTTTGCAGCGGCTGCACCTTACGACTCCTGCACTAACTTGCCGTTGATATTTTCGATATCGACCGCAATGCAGAGGGTGCGGTGCAGATCTTTAGCGATTTCCTGGTCTGCATAGCCCACAGGGCAGGGGAATTTGCTGCACAGTTTGCGGGCGATGTCTTCCATCTTAGCAGGATCATCAATCAGCACTGCTTTGCCGAAGATGATGACGCTTTTTACATAATGCAGCCATTCGCCGGGATGCTGCACATCCTGTCCGTAAACGCAAAAAGACACCTTAGGGTCGCGGCGCAGGGCGTCGATGTGGTAGCCGAAGTCAGCGCCGTGGAAATATAAGCGGTTGTCTTCCTGACTGTAATAAAAATTGATGGGAAAACCGTAGGGATAGCCGTCATCCCCCTGGACCGACAGGACTCCGCGGGTCTCCTGGGTTAAAAGGTTTCGGATCTCTTCCTGGGACAGAGCCTGCTTACCTCTTCTCATTTTTCTGAACATGGGACGCTCCTTTCTGCATGCACATTCCTTTTCGCATGCACGTTCTTTTGCTCGCGTTTGCTCACATACCGGCCAATATTACACTTCCGGCACAAACTCAATGGATTTCAGGTCCAGACTTCCCTGTTTTCCTTGAATGCGAACGACCGCTTCCTGAGCGGGTTCAAGGGTCAGCACAGTCTTCTGTCCCTGCTCTGTCTTGTCAAAGCAGACCGATTCTTCCTGCGGACCGCAGCTGATTTCTGCTTCCGCTTCCTGTTGGCAACAATAGGTCACCCGGACAGCCGTCCTGGCTGTCAACTCGCGGACCGTATAACAAACAGAGTCGCCCTGGTCCAGGCGGACCAGGATATGGGTCATGTCCAGATACTTCTCTTTGTCCGGCCGCAGGTCATTGAGTCCGCCCTGATCCGGATACCGGTAGCCCTTTTCATAGGCAAAGTGAGTCCGGTCTTCACGGCGAAAACCGGTATATAAGGCATATTTCCACGTTCCCCTGTGCTCATGCTCCGGGTCGTAGCAGGCAGCCGGCACTTTGCAGCCGGTCCGGCGCAGCTCAAAGGCTGCCCGCGTTTTGTTGACCGTACAGTTCTTCCATTTAATAGCTTCCAGCAGCTGATCCAGTATGGTGACCGCTTCCTGATAATCCGGTTTAGCCGTCCCCTTATAGAAGTAATCCACCAACGGCTGCATGCCTTCCGGCATAGGATAGCCAAACAGCCAGGCCGCTCCCGTGCAGGTGTCTACGGTCTTATGAGCCCACACCGCATAGCCCATATGGTATTCCATGGCCATTTCAAAGGTGGCGGCCATCCACTGATCTCCTACATCGCTGCCGTCGTCGACCGAGCCTCCCGTCTCTCCGATCCAGACCGGGACATTGAGACGGTCCCGGGCTTCCAGCATGGGGCCGAACACCGACAGATCCGGAAGTTTCTCATATAAATGGACAACCATGACCCAGTTGTGGCAAAGAGGATCGAAATCATGGTCGAATATCTCCAGCCGGTTGGCAAAACGGGTCCCCTGCAGGAAGATCATGTGGCGCGTATCGATGGTGCGGATGGCGGCGATGCAGCGCTGGTAAAAGGCGGTCAGCTGAGGGATAAGGCCGTCAAAGAAAGGCAGAGAAATGGGCTCGTTCAAAAGCTCATAGCCCGCCACGATCCAGCGTCCCTGATAGCGCTCTGCCAGTTTTTTCCACAGCTCAATGGTCCGCTGCTGATTTTCCTGGCTCATAAACATGTAGGGACGGTTGGCCGGGCCGTCATCGCAGCTGACCCCGCTCTGGCCTCCGCAGGCACCGTGCATGTCAAGGATCACATACAATTTATATTTTTCGCACAGATCGATGATATAGTCCAGGCGCTCGAACGTGTCCTGATGCCAGGTGTATCCGGGCCCTTCCTCAAGGAAAAGGCGCGCGGACAGTCCCAGGCGTACGCAGTTGAAGCCCAGCTCTTTGATCGACCGGATGTCGTCCTCGTCAAAATAGTTTTCGACCCATGCCTTTTGGAACCGATCGGCATAGGTCCTGCCGGCCAGCTCCTCTACTGCACTCAGCAGAGTCCGGCCCCGGTCCATAGGCATAGCCCGGACAAAGGGGCCCATATCGGTGCCGAACTGGGTCGTTCCCAGCATAAAACCTTCGTTGACCATCCAGTTGCCGATCCCCTGGCCTCGAAGCAGGATCTCGCTGCTCTCTTGGTCCCGGATGACGGGACCGTCCGTATGCAGCCAGGACTCTACTTTCTGAAATTCCATCGCAGAACCTCCGGTTTTATACAAAGTTTTAAATAGCCTGATGATTCCCCAAACCACACCCTCGCAGACAGCTGTCAATATCCGGTGATAACAGTTACTGTACCCCGTACGTTTGTACACGATAGGGCATAACGATGCTCGGGTTTTCCCATGGTGCTGCCCCACACCCATCCATATGCGACTTAAGCAATCGCTGCCTGATATTCGCCCAGACTGCCGCTACCATCGTCCGTTTACTTCAGTTCCGTTGTCCAATTGGTTTCCTGAAGTGTATTATCCAACAGACGGATCTGTTTAGCGGTATCATCCGCCTTTTTACGCAGCTCTTTGACATCGACCGTCGTCAGGATTCGGATCTCGGTATTTCTGGCCCGGTACGTATTCTGTCCGGCAGTATCCGCAATTTCCCGGTAGCCTTGCAGTTTAATGGACAAGGCATCTTTTTGCGCGATCAGTTCGGTCAGCGTCTTGCCGTTTCGAATCGTATTGCAGTTAGTCAGATTAATACGTGCGATCAGGTCCGCCAGTTCCTCTACGTCTTTGTCATACTCCTGTAAAAGCTCTTGAGGATCCTCCGACGGCTTCTCCCCTTCCTGGGTCAATGCGCTGTCACGGATGCGGTTTTTTAACTCATCCAACTTCCGGCACAAATCCGCCCGCTGCTGCAATGCTTCCGCAAGTTTCATTTTCTTCTCCTTTTACAAGCCCAGATAGGCCTTGATCAGTGCATAGGTATTTCGTACGCCGTCCAGATGGGACCGCTCGTAATTATGAGAAGCATAGACACCCGCCCCGATCAGTCCATGTCGAATATCATAGCCTGCCCGCAAGGTAGCCTCGACATCCGACCCGTAATGAGGGTAAACGTCCAAGGCATAGTCCAGTCCGTATTCCTTGGCAAGATCTGCCAGTTCCGTCGTCAGTTCGTAGTTATAGGGTCCGCCGGAATCTTTGACGCAGATAGAAACCATCCTCTCGGTACAGCTTAAATCGCCTCCGACACAGCCCATATCTACCGAGATCATATCATCGGTATCATCCGGAACCACACTGCCTCCATGTCCGATCTCTTCGTTGACGGTAAATAAAATAGTCACTTTGCGGCTTAAGGCTGCTCCGCTATCCTTCAGTTCTTTGGCAAGGCCCAGCAGGATCGATGCCGACAGTTTGTCATCCAGGAAACGGCTCTTGATATAGCCGCTCTTAGTTATGACCGTGCGGGGATCCATGGCAATAATATCACCGTTCTGGATCCCAAGGGCTTGGGTCTCTTCTTTGCCGGCGACGTTTTCATCAAGAAGGATCTCCATATTTTCTTCTTTGATCTCGACCGGTTTATCCGCTACGTGGGAAGAAGGTTCGACATTTAAGACCACGCCGGTATAGGAGCGTCCGTCACGGGTGAACACGGTGCAGTTTTCACCATCCGCCGTGCGCCACTGATGGCCGCCGATGGTCGTGGGGCGAAGGCGTCCGTTGGCTTTGATGTTGCGGACCATAGCGCCAAGCGTATCCACGTGAGCTGCCAGGACCAGAGGACTGTCCACTCCGCCCAAGACTGCCTGAACATTGCCTTTGCGCGTCTTTTGCGGACAATAGCCCATATCCTTCAACGTATCGATCACATATTGAGCCGCTTTTGCCGTAAAACCGGTGGGGCTGGGTATAGCCGTCAGGTTTTTCAGCTGGGTCTGGATGTATGCAAGGGTCTGCTCGGACACCTTGTCTTTTCCTGTTGTGTTCATGGTAAACCTCCGATTCATATTTTTATTATACCTGCCTATGAGGTGCGCGCAGTGCGCCGGCCAGAGTAATGGCCAGTGGAACGATCATGATAAAGGCACCCAAAAAGGCGACTGACCGGGGCCCGAAACAATCCATGACAAAGCCGCTGTAAGCTAGTGATACAACCCCCGAAAAACTTCCAAAGACCGCATCGCTCAAAGAGTTGGCCGTGGTGACCAAAGGACGGGGGACCGAATCGTTGACGATCTGGCGGGTCGTCGGCAGTAAAAATCCGTAAGCCGCATTGCACAAAAGCGAACCGGCAATGATCCAGGCAGGGTTCTGTGCGAAACCGTTCAACAAAAGAGTTGCCAAATGCAGCAGGCTGAGCAGGAATAAGCGCGTCCGGGCCGGGATGCGGGCCAGGCTGCCGGAAATGAAAATGAAAACAGCCTGCACCAGAACACCCAGAAAGTTGTCGAGCCCCAAAATACCCACGTCGCCCCCTACACTCTGCAGCAGAACGATCTTCAGACTATTGATAGGAGAAATGGCGACACCGCTGGTAAACAGCACCACCAGCATGATCAAATAAGCCCGTACCTTGAGTAAGCGCCGGAAATCTACTTTTTCAGCCGGGTCGCTGCTCTTTTCGATCGGTTTTTCTTTCGCAGCAATCGTGATCAGGATCACCGGTATCGCCAGGGCGATGGTCAGCACCGGGATCATGATATACCCTGCCCGTTTGATCAATTGTCCGGTGGCAAGCATGGCAATCGCATACCCTGCTGACCCGATCCCTCTTGCTTTGCCGTATAAAGCAGCATCATTGTCGAAGCTGCGGATCATCCAGGTATCCATAAAGGACCCCAAAGGAGCCGCCAGAAAACCGCATCCAGAATGCTGAACAGAATCAGCGAACGTTTCATGTCTTTAGACAATATGGGTCCTTTTTTCATCAGCCGGCTCCTTTCTTGTCATGGTTCATTCTACTCCGGCGGTCCGCGAATGTCGATGGACGATTACAACCGTTTCGATGACAAGCGATCCGATTGTCATCGATTTCCCAGCTCCCAGAAAGCGACCGCACTGCAGGCCGCTACATTCAGGGAATCGACGCCATGAGACATAGGGATCATGACCGTGTGATCACTGCCATGGGTCAGGTCCTCTTCCAGTCCACA
>Ga0256404_1008036_pt1 | contig 16177 bp, 15 predicted proteins | sample RumenRJG_01DNA_FD_185990 | JGI IMG/M metagenome (GOLD analysis project Ga0256404, IMG submission 185990) | Bovine rumen microbial communities from Lethbridge, Alberta, Canada - RJG_01 | ecosystem: Host-associated > Mammals > Digestive system > Stomach > Rumen | place: Canada: Alberta | collected...
TCCTGACGCAGGGTTTTAAAATGGGCTCTTTTCTGTTTCACAGTCTTTCCGGAAGCGAAAGAAGTTTTCTCTCCATCATAGGATACGGTGAGGAAACGTATCCCCCTGTCGATGCCGACGATTCGGCTGTAGTCGGAAAACTCTGAGGTATCCCTGACTTCAACGGTAACAGGAATATGGAGAAAGAACTTCCCATGTTTGTGCACCAGCTGAGCAGTACCGAACTTTGCTCCTTCAGTAAACGCCCACTCCATGGCATCACTGCGGAAAGGGACCCGGATCCGACCATTCAGGGCGTTGATACTGAAGAAGTACTCTTCAGACTTCTTGTTCCGTATAAGAGAATAGTCTCGGTTCCAGACAAGAGAAAGCTGTGAGGCTCGGAATACAGGAAAGATCTCTTTCTGCTTGTTCTTTTTGAATTTTTCCGGATGTCTCTCCTGGTTTGTACGAATGGAACGTATAGCAGAGATAACAGTGCGGATCACACTTTCCGCCATTTGAGACGGAAGAGAGAAGGAAGAACGGCAATCTCTGTAGACAGCGTCATGGACACAACGGTGGCTTAAAGGAATAGACGCAGTACGGATTTGGGCAGAGACAAAAGAGCAGGCAGCCGAATAGGTTCCCATGGTATCAGAGAGAACCTGAGAATCGGATGAGTTCGGAAAGATCTGCAGTTTTGCTGTAAGGGTCTGTTTCAAAAGAAAGCCTCCAGTGTTATTAACACTGGACCAAGTATAACAAAAGCACTGTCCAAAAGTACGGACAGTACTCAGTGTTTCACAAAGATTTTTTTGGCACTATTGGAAAGGGGGAAGGCGCTCCTCCCACGACTGAAGTCACGGGTTTCCGCGCCTATAATAGAATGAAAAAGAGTTCATTTACGACGAAAAAACTAGTGGTCACCGCGCTGATGGCTGCCCTCGTATTTGTCTTCACGTATCTTCACATCGACATTCCCACCCCGCTCAGCAATACGATGATCCACCTCGGGAATGTGATGGGTATCCTCGCCGGATTATTGTTCGGTTCCACCACCGGCGGACTTGCTGCCGGTCTGGGTTCCATGATTTATGACATGGCAGATCCCAGATACCTTCCCACAGCCTGGCTTACTTTCCTGATGAAATTCGCCATGGGGTGGGTCGCCGGAAAACTTGCGGAGAAGAACACACAGCAGATCATGCGGAAAAATGTCCTGGCCGGGAGCTGCGGTTCACTGACTTATGTGATCCTCTACATGATCAAGACCTTTGTTCAGAACCGGATCGTTTACGGATATGAGCTGGAGACAGTGATGACGACTGTTTTCACAAAGGGAGTGACCTCACTGGTCAACGGAGTGATCGCCGTTGTTGTTGCTACGCTCCTGAATAAGGCAGTGCGACCTGCTCTCGAACAGGCAGGAATAATGGACTGAACAATCCGGACACAACGCTTCTGGGGACGGCAATACCGTCCCCTTCGGTTTAGTCGGAAAACACCGCTGGTCATACCGAAAAAACTCTCAACGTGGTATGATATTAAACAAGATTAAACAAGAAAGAATAAGGAGATCTGGCATGCGGGAGTTTAAAAGTATTGATGAAGTGAAAAATGCGGCGCTGGAGGTAGTAAAAAGCGCTACGCAGACACATGAGCAGCAGATCATGAATCTGGCTGGTATTGCACAGGATTCGATCCCTTTTGTGGAAGGTGATCATACGGACGAGTTTCTCCGGCTGATGAAACTGGGGCAGATGAACGAGATGGGGACCGGCCACGCACCGTTCGTCGCCAGGTATATCCTGCCGGATTACGCGAAGTTTATGAAGAACGGAAGTGAATTCCTGAGACTGGATCCACCGAAAACACTGTATGAGGCGGTGTATTCCCTTGAGATCATGTATCAGAATGTCCCTTCCGTGACCCACTTTCCCGTATATCTCGGGAATTTCGGCGAACTGTTTGAGCCGTTCTGTGACGGATTGTCGGATGAAGAGATCCGCTCCATTATGAAAGGCTTCCTGATCACGCTGGACCGCACCCTGGGAGACAGTTTTGTTCACGCGAACCTCGGCCCGGAGAGGACCAGGGTAGGCGAGATCATTCTTGACCTGGTGGCGGAGCTTCAGAACGCGATCCCCAATATGACGCTGCTTTATGACCCGGACATCACTCCGGATGATTTCGCTTCAAAAGCGATCTCCACATCCCTGGTCAGCGCGAATCCGGCTTTTGCGCTGGATCCTGCATATAAAAAGGCTTTCGGAGATATCCCTTACGGGATCGCCAGCTGTTACAACGGCCTGCCGATCGGCGGAGGCGCATATCTTTTACATCGTCTGAACCTCGGACCGGTCGCGGTACAGTCGAAGGATACAGATGATTTCTTCAACAACACGCTTCCCCATGCGGTGAGGACGATGTGCGGCTTCATGGAGGACTGCATCCGGTTTCTTGTGGAAGAATCCGCATTTTTCAGAAGTTGTTTCCTCGTAAAGGAAGGACTGATCGATCCGGACCGTTTCATTGGCCTTTTCGGAATGGTAGGCCTCTCCGAAGCGGTGGACCAGCTGATGCTCTTTGAAGGTTCCGGGGATAAATTCGGAGAGACAGACGCTGCAAATGAGATGGGCGTCCGGGTCATGGACCGGCTTCAGGAACTGGTGAATGAACATACGAGTGCCTATTCCAAGGCATTTGATCACAAGTTCATGCTTCATGCCCAGGTGGGACTCGGTGAAGTAGGAGTGACCCCCGGGGTTCGCATTCCCATCGGAAGGGAGATCCCTCTGTACGACCATCTGCGCCAGGCGGGACTCTACCACCCTTATTTCCAGACAGGAGTGGGGGATATTTTCCCGTTTGAGGTCACAGCCAAAAAGAATCCGGAAGCAGTGCTGGATATTTTCAAAGGAGCGTTCAAGGTGGGAATGCGTTACATCTCCACCTATGCGGAGGACAGTGATCTGATCCGGGTGACCGGATATCTGGTCAAAAAGTCAGAGGTGTTTGCGCTTCACGATGAGGGAAAAGTTGCGATCAATGACATGTCTTCGGTAGCCTACAACACGATCCAGATGCATCACACCCTGGACAGAAAGGTCCGTTCCATCGATGGTAGCGCCGGTTAACAGAATCATAGACACATCTTTTGTGGATGGACCGGGAAACCGTACGGCTATCTTTTTCCAGGGGTGCAATTACCGCTGCAAGTATTGCCACAACCCGGAGACGATCCGGATGTGCAGCGATTGCGGGGAATGTGTTCCCAACTGTCCGACAGGCGCGCTGTCGCTGCGTGACGGGAAAGTGGTGTGGGACGAAAAACTCTGCTGCAAGTGCGATACCTGTCTGAAGAGCTGTCCGAACCTCTCTTCGCCCCGTGTGACGATGATGACGGTGGATCAGGTCATGGACAGGGTGAAAAAGAACGCTCCGTTCATCAAAGGAATATCTACATCCGGAGGGGAGTGCACCTTGCGCAAGGACTTTCTGATGGAGCTTTTTCCGCGGGTACATGAACTGGGGCTTACCTGCCTGATCGACAGCAATGGCTCCATGGACTTTTCCCGGAATATGGACTTGCTCAATGTCACGGATGGTGTTATGTTAGATGTCAAGTCGACCGACCCGGAAGAGTATGAGGATCTCATCGGAGGGGATGGAAGAGGGATACTGGACAAGGCGGTATTTCTTGCTTCACTCGGAAAATTAACCGAAGTGCGGACTGTATGTTCCCCGGATTTTCTGTCCGAGAAGACGGTGGACGATGTGAGTCGTGCGCTTGCGGAGTATTACCGGTACGGCGATATCCATTACCGTATCATTACATACCGTCAGTACGGTGTTCGGAGTCCTTACAGGGAGCAGTTCCGGCTCAGCACACCACAGCAGATGGAAGAACTGCGGCAGATCGCGGTGAACAACGGGATGAAACATGTTTCCGTTGTATAAAATATATTTCAGCAAATTGGAGGCAAAATGAGTTTTGTGGATGATGGCCTGCGGGTCATAGAGAGAGAAGACCCGGAAGTCGGCCGATCTCTGTGCAGGGAACTGCAAAGACAAAGAGAGAATATCGAGCTGATCGCATCGGAGAACATCGTTTCGGAAGCGGTCCTCGCGGCTACGGGCAGCATCCTGACCAATAAATACGCGGAGGGTTATTCCGGACGCAGATACTACGGCGGATGTGAATATATTGACGAGATCGAGTCTCTTGCCGTATCGCGCGCAAAGGAACTGTTTGGCGCGGAAGCCGCGAACGTACAGCCCCACTCCGGCGCTCAGGCAAATATGGCGGCGTACTGGGCGGTGATCAAGCCCGGAGATACGGTGCTGGGTCTCAGCCTCGCTGCAGGCGGGCATCTGACGCACGGTTCACCTGTAAACGCATCCGGAAAACTCTATGGCTTTATCGGATACGGCACCGATCCGGAGACCGGACTGATCGATTATGACGGTCTGGAGAGCCTCATAAAGGAGAAACGTCCGAAACTGGTTGTGACCGGAGCGAGTGCGTACCCCAGGATCATCGATTTCGAGCGCATCAGCAGAATGGCACACGAGAACGGTGCTCTGTGTATGGTGGACATGGCACATGTGGCAGGTCTGGTGGTTTCCGGGGATCATCCCTCTCCGGTACCTTACGCCGATATCGTTACGACCACTACACACAAGACACTTCGCGGACCGAGAGGCGGACTGATCCTTTGTAAGGAGGAGTTCGCGAAAAAGGTGAACAGCGCTATCTTCCCGGGCACACAGGGCGGACCCCTGGAGCATGTGATCGCAGGGAAAGCGATCTGCTTCCGTGAGGCGATGCAGCCGGAGTTTTCCGAGTACCAGCATCAGATCGTCCGGAATTCCAAGGCGCTGGCAAAAGCACTTCTTGCGAGGGGATTCCAGCTCGTCACCGGAGGTACAGACAACCATCTTTCTCTCATCGATCTGCGTCCTATGAAGGTGACAGGCGTTGAGATGCAGCACCGGCTCGACACGGTCCACATCACCGCGAACAAGAACGCGATCCCCAATGATCCGGAGAAGCCGACCGTCACCAGCGGGCTGCGCGTGGGGACCCCTGCCGTAACGAGCAGAGGATTCACGGAAGAGGATATGGAAGAGGTGGCGGAACTGATCTACCTGACTGCTGCTGATTATGAAACCAGAAAAGAGGAGATCTCGGCTCGCGCGGTGGCGCTCTGCGGCAGGTATCCGATCTATACATAGTTTTTACGCATAACAAAATCGCGAAGACCGTTGAAGGCCTTCGCGATTTTCTTTGTCTGTATTCAGATGTCCAGATCCAGTGTAGGTACAAGCTGATAATCCGGGAAGGCTTCATGGACTTCCGAAACGATCTCCATGAACAGGGCATTGCGGTCTTCCACCTCAAAGTCCAGGATGACGTCGAAACGGATGGATTTGGCTTCGAGATCGATGCTGAAGCCGTGGACCTGAAGAACACCGTCATGAGCGGTGATGATCTTGGTGATCTGCTCCCGGATCTGAGCCGCTTCATCATTTCCGATATTTCTGGAATAGATGCCAATGCCAACGAGGAAGATCCCGTGCTCTTTGGCAACTCTGTCGGCGATCCTGCGCTCAAGGGAATCCAGCTCATTGATAGACATGGTGTCCGGAACTTCAATGTGCGCGGATCCGATCAGTTTATCAGGACCGTAGCTGTGGAGGATCACGTCGTAGACACCACTGACTTCCGGCTCATTCTGAAGGATGGTCTGGCGGATCTCACGAATAGTGTCTGCGTCTACTCTGGCACCGAGCAGTTCGTCCACGGTGTCAAGCAGCATTTCAATGCCGGACTTGATGATAAATCCGGAAATGACAACACCGAGCCATGCTTCCAGGTTGATGTGAAAGAGCATGGAGATGATCGCGGATACCAGCACGGAGAAGGAAATGATCGCATCGAAGGAAGCGTCAGATCCGGAGGCTACCAGAGAAGCGGAATTCAGCTTCTCGCCCGTTTTCTTGACATAGGTTCCGAGAAGGATCTTTACCACAACGGCGACGGCGATGATCGCGAGTGACAGGAAGGTGTAATCCGGCTTTTCCGGAGTGATGATCTTCTTGACCGACTCGATCAGGGATGCGAAGCCGGCGTATAGAACGAGGGCGGAGACGATAGTCGCGCTGAGATACTCCGCTCTTCCGTGTCCGAGGGGATGCTTTTTATCCGGCTTTTTGGACGCATATTTGGCTCCGAGAATGGTGATGACGGAGGAAAGGGCGTCCGAAAGATTGTTTACAGCGTCCAGAATGACCGCGATGGAATTGGCTGCCAGCCCTACGATCGCTTTGAAAGTGGCGAGGAGCACGTTCGCTCCGATGCCAATAAGACTTGTCCGTACGATCGCATTCTCCCGGGATACGGTCGTGGTGGTATCATTGCCCATGGTTTATAATTCTCCTTTGACCCTCATGAGAGAGGGATTTCTACTACTTCAGCCATCTTGGTCAGACAGACCTCGATCTGTTCGGAGATCTCTTTGACAAGACGCTCCGTGATCTCTTCGTTCTTCTCTTTTTCGAGATCGTCATACAATTTGGCCTTGATCTCTTCACTGAGTTTTTCCATCCTCGCGTCAATGGATCCTTTGGGAACCAGATGACGGGCGATCTTGGGAAGATTGGCGTTGAGAAGCGCGTTCTGCATGGTTTCCTGTCCGAGCGCCAGAACGAGAAGGGAAACGATGATCCCCGCGATGATTCCCTCCGGTCCTCCTGCGATGACCGCGATCCCGCTGCCTCCGCAGAGAAGACCAATCAGGATGGATACGATGGTATCGATCATCCAGGTGATCTCGCTGACCGCAAACAGATCCTTTGCCTCCACCTTTACGTCAAGATCGGTCAGTGAAAGATACGAGTTGAGACTCAGGGCGGAGTAGGGGACGTTGTGACGGACGCAGATCGGCATCGTGTGCTCCTCAAGTTCGGAGGAGATGTTCTTCAGCCAACTGCTTACCTGTTTTGCAAGGATCGCCCTTGCGTCATCGGTATGGAGGTAAACATCGATCTCGTTTTGCAGTACGGGGTCTATATCGGATAGTTTTTCGATACTGCCGGTGCGCCACCTCTCTACGACAGGACGAACCACTTCCTTCAGGATCGGGTCCACAAGTGCTTCCACGGTTGAGTGATACAGTTCGGTGATGTGCGCCTGGACGATATCTTCCACGACACTGGAAGCTTTGAGATCCTCCAGTTCGGATTTAAATTCCCGGAGTTCCTCGTCGATCTTCCCGCACAGGGCAAGGCCGCTTGCCACCGAAAACTCAGGTTCCGCTCCGCGGATGACGACTGCGTCCGGGAATACATCCGCGCACCAGTCACGGATCGCAGGAAGCCGGGATACACCGCCGGTGAGGAAGATCAGTTCAGGCTGTTTGTCCTTGATGCTGTCCCTGACCTGAACGAGACTGTCCGTAAACACCTCGCGGAACGATCTGCCATCCAGTTTGTCCACCTTTTTGTTCAGCAGACGATCTGCGATCTCGGGGTTCATGCGTAGTGTCAGTTTCGCGGGTATCATGCTGTAGCGGATCGTGACGGAGCTGACGCACTCGTTCTGCTCCCAGAATTCTTCATCGGAGAAATACTTTTCTTTTAAGCGTCTTGCGGCGAATTCGCAATAGGTCCGCCAGGCCTCGCTCTCTGAGAAGATCTTTCGTATGCGTTTTTCATCCAGAGCAGCGGAGACGGACTCTTCCAGAAGGATCTCATCCATGATCCCTCCGCCGAGGAACACTTCGCCGCCGGTCTGCAGTTCCTCTTCTTTTCCGCTGGTGATGTAAGCGAAGTCAGTAGTGGAGGAGCCGATATCGATCACAAGGACGGGTCGTGAGAGAATATCATAGCCAACCTGAAGATGTTTGGATTGGCATGCGCTGACGAGCGCGGCACGGGATTCGGATATGATCTTGGCCGGAGGATAGCCTACCTCCTGAAAGATCTCGCGGTATTCTTCCCGTGTTCCTTTTCCCCATCCGGCCGGACACCCGATATAGAAGCAATGATCTTCACCCCGGATGAGATCGCCGTTGAGGTATAGCTCACCCAGGACGCCTCCCGCAAAGCTTCGTATGTCGCGGGCAGCATCGGAGGAGGTGAGGAACCTGCTTTTGAAACGGAGTTTCCGGGTCGTTGCCTGAGGCTCATAGCAGGCGCCTTCTCCGATGATCAGCTTGCCGTCTTTGGAGAGGGCATATGCGGTTATAAAACTTTTTGCTTCCTGGATGGTGAGTATCTCAGGCGAAGTGTCCTTTGTCCTGTCCAGCTTCGCGATAGCGCTTTCCGCATCGCCCAGGTCAAAACCGTAGAATATATCCATTATTTCGCTCCCTCAGAGGCCAGTCCCTTCTTGATCAGGAGGCCTTCGATGACAAATGCCGGACGGATCGTACCGGCTTCATATGCGGGGATAAGATCGAACCAGCTGCTGTTTTCTGCGCTGTAATCCACCACATCGATCTTATTGTTATGCAGGTAGAACTTGATCTGGGAGATCATCTCCACAGAAGCGTCGTCCTCTTTGGAGGAATACGCGGATTCGAGAATGTGGGAGAGAAGGTCGATCTCTTCTTTGTCGATGCTGTCCTTCTGCTCTTTCATTTGTTTTCTCAGCTGGATCCGTTCCTCCGTGCGAAGGTCTTCCAGATTTCGGTCGATGATAAGTACCGTGGAAAGGACCGAACGGTATACCTTCTGAATGTCGATGGATACTTCCGCCTCGAGTTTAGCGGTATCTTCCGTTTTTTTCCTTCTGCAGGACAGTCCGCATAGAAAGAGAAGCAGAGAGACGCCGAGAAGGATGAACATGGGAAGGAAGTCCCAGACGCTGTCGGCGGATCCGTGAAGCATGTAGTAGAAGAATCCGCATCCCGCACCCAAGGCGCACAGGGAGAGGAACAAAAGGATCCAGAACAGGACGCGTATCTTGCCCTTTTGTGGTTTCACACCGTATTCGGTGCGGGTCCACAGTTTTGTCTCACCTGCGACGTCCATAAAAGAGGCGGCGCTTTTGGCTGTCTGGATCATCTGTCTCGCTGCGTCACGTACTGCGTTGTTCTCATCCTCGTTGTTGAACGCATAGAGGAGCCGGTCGTACTCTGATTCCACATCTTTGATGGTGGCTGCGGCAGAGGTGTTTTTGGACAGCAGTGAGAGAAATCTCTCTTTGTCTTTTTCTAATAATCCCTGAAATGAAGGCATGTGCGTCTTCTCCTGTAATAGGTTCGATAATACTTAATTATACCATTGTATATGCAAAAGAAAAGGAACAGGGTCTACCCTGTTCCTTTGCGTGCGGTTGTACGGTCAGGAGAAAGACAGGGACTCGTTCAGCAGGTGAAAAGCACTTTCTACACAATTCGAGTCTACTTCACCGCGAACGGAAAGGGATATGGTATATCCGTCCCTGTACCACAGACAAATACCTGCTTCTCCGTCGACAGTCTGGATGACCGCTCTGGCACCGCCGTCCGAGACGGTCAGTTCTTCCGTCCACGTGTAGTACATTCCGGAGATATCCTCCAGTTTGTCACAGCGCTTGACCCTGAGGTTGTATTCGTTCTGGCCGATAAAGTAATCGAGACTGTAGACAGGAGTCTGACCGTCGATCGTCAGCCAGAAGATGTTGGAAGCGCCTTCCGGAGGATCGACGGATATGCCGGCCTGAAGGAAATCTTCCTTCGTCACGACGCTGACAGGATTTCTAAGTTCCGTCTTTTCCTTTGCTTCAGTGCTTTTTTCCTTTTCCTTATTTGCCTTGTTGAGAAAATACATGGCAGCGGCGGAAACTGCAGACACTGCGGCGATTGCGATATAACGTTTGATCATTTTGTATCCTCCTTAGATCAGGATCGCTCTGCCAGAAGACCGGAGATCGCTTCATCCATGCGGATGAGAAGCTCCTGGTTGTCTGACAGGAGATTGTACACTGCGTCCTCGGAGAGAACGCCGCGTTTGAGGTCGGAAGGGATCAGACCGGATGAATCGTCCTCATAGTCCTTCATCCACAGATCGCTTTGATAGTAATTGTCCAGCTCATAAAGGGATTCCTGACACGCCAGATAAGAGGTAAACGCATTGTCCAGCTCATCCACTGCCTTTCTGACCGTGTCAAGATTCTTTTCCATTTGCTCGATGCGTTCCAGTTGATCCATTTTATTATTCTCCTAATATCGTATGTGCAGTCCAGAGGATACCCTTGGTCAGACGCCCGGGGGCATCCTGAAAGTGGTTTCCCGGATTGTATTCGAGAATCGTTTTCATTCCGTTTTCTGAGGAGAGGGAAGCGTAACAGGATTCGATACGGTCCCTGACCGTAGCCATAACGGGATTTCTGGTCTTGGCTTCTTTGTCCCCTAAAGACAAGTATATACACCTGGTGTGAACAGAGTGTGAAGCGGTGTACTTCGCCCATCCGGGGAACCAGACGGAGGGGGAGACAGCGGCGATCCCGGAAAAACGTTCGGTCTGATATGCCGACCACAGCGCGAAAAGGCCGGCGAGGGAATATCCGCAGAGGATGATGGGAATGTCATTGAGGGAAGGCACAGCTGCACGGCTGTCATCGATATATCGCAGGATATCAGACAGGGTCTGCTCCGCGCCGCATCCGAAGGGTTCCTTTCCGAAAACAGGTGGCGCTTCCCAGGGGGAAAGGTCCTTGTTCCAGTCCTTTACCTGGAAAACGAAAAGGGCATAGTCACTGTTCAGAGACGAGGAAAGCACATTGGTGATATGGTCTTTTTCCGAAGTCTCTTCTTCTCCCGCTGCCATCACGATCAGGACAGCAGGTGATGGACCGGAAAGAAACAGGTTGTCGATTTTTAAGTCATTCATCATACTAAACTCCTCACAGTCTAATGATAGCAAACGCTTCCGGAATAGGAAGTGTACTATGGAAGAAAAAGCCTTTCTTGACGAAAACGCGTTTCTAATCATATACTTGCAAGAGAAACGGAGGCCTTATTATGTTTATGAGCGTAAATCAGATAGTAGAGTTCTTGGCTGCGGTTCTTCCTGCGTTAGCTCTTCTTGTCTATGTTTACAAGAAAGATAAGGTTGAGAAGGAGCCCTTCGGACTGCTGGTTCGCCTATTGATACGAGGCGTTCTTGCTGCTTTTGTAGCGATCGTCCTCGAGATAGTCGGTGAAACTGTTGTCGACATGTACATTGATGCGGAATCTTACTGGTATGGGATTATTTTCGCGTTTTTTGTTGTCGCAGCTGCAGAAGAGGGAGCCAAATACTTCCTTATGAAGTGGCTGACCTGGAAGAATCCCAACTTCAATTTCCGCTTTGACGGAATTATTTATGCAGTATTCGTATCTCTTGGATTTGCCGCATTTGAAAACATTGGATATGTGGCCGGATATGGTTTGTCTGTAGCGCCTATGAGGGCGATCCTTTCCATCCCGGGACACATGGCTTTTGCCGTCTATATGGGATATTACTATGGGCGTGCCAAATGGCTTGCCAATTACGGATATGCTGAGGAGTCCAGGTCCTCTCGCCGCACGAGCTTGCTTTCTGCGATTTTTTATCATGGCTTCTATGATGCGTGTCTGATGGTAGGTACAGGTCTTTCATTTGCAATCTTTGTTGTTTTTGTCATCGTGATCTACTATCGGGCGTTTAAGACGATCTCTACAGAATCTAAGACGGATGCACCAATAATCTGAATACTTATATATGAAAAAAGGATGTCAGCATATTTGCCGGCATTCTTTTTCTTTGGAAATGCGTGTGAAAGAAGCAGTGAGGATTATTAGTTTTGCCACAAAGCACAAAGATGGTATACTAATAAATAGTATTGTAAATTGGGGGTAACTCCGAGTGATTATCTGTTCTGCAGACGGTAAAAAAAGGATATCTGATTTGGCTGTGAATAAGCCAATGGTTTCATGATGAGTAACGGATCTCAGCAGCGCTCAACTGGCGCATGTTGAGGTCTTTTTGTATGGAAAAGGGAAATCATAGCTATTATAAAATGATTCCTATTTGGTTATTTTTTTCAATGAGGTGGTGGTAATGAAGGTTCGCACAGATTATGTTACAAATAGCAGTTCTTCTAATTATATCTACATATGTATTGAGAGCCCGGAGCTCAAGAATCTGGTAGTTTAATTGGGCGAAGAATTTGTCCAGGAACAATCCGATGATGAAATGGATGCGCTGGAACGTTTTATCCCAGTGGAGCTGGATATTACGGAGTTCGAGAAAACAGATGGATTAAGGCCGATTATTGTAACATTTGACTATCTGATACAATTAAGCTGTAACTAAAGAATCAAATGATGTTCAGGAAAGACCTAAAAGGAGGTGCTAAAAATGAAGGTGCGTACAGATTTTGTGACAAACAGTTCTAGCAGCAGTTATACCATGATAACAATTCATAGCAAAATGTTGGCTTTACTAATGAGATGCTGCCTTAGTGAGGAGATAATAAGATGTCTAGATTTGGATGTGGACGCAAAGACTGGTATTATCAACACTTCCGGAAAAGATGAGGTGCAGGAAGATGTTTGGGTTGAATTGAGGACCAGCGTGCCGAAAACAATTAAAGAGGTAGTTCCAAAGTTGCGGAAAGCCTTGGAAATGTACATTGACCAGAGAGGATTTAGCCTAAACGAAAGTGATGATGCACAGTGCAGAGACTTCGAGTGTCAACTGAAAGAAATTGAATCAGAGATGACGGATTCTATTGAGCGCGTGTTTTGGGAAAGCGGCGGTGCTTCTTGGGGAGAAATGGCGAACGGCTTAAGCAAGCATTTTCTCCTTCAGAGTGAAAGGGGGAAAGAATTGCTCAATTATGTTGCGGAAGAGGAATTTATTAATGAAAATGATGAAATCGATGAGGAGGAATTCTATGAGAACATTGATGTCTATATCGATAGGCTGACTGATGATATGATCAATGCCCACTTCGAATCTTATGGAGTCGGAAATACGTATGAATTCGACAGGGAAAAGGGGATTGATCAGTATAAAACGGAAATAGAAACATTTTAACTGCCATCAAGAGTTGATTCTGGAGAAAGCGAATGAGTATGGTCAGTCAGCGTAAAGGTGGAAATAAGGCAATACAGAAGATGAGTCCCGAAACGGGAGAAAGGGGCATAAAGAAACGGCAACAGATGAAGTATGCAATAAAAGATTCCAAGTACAGATTCCTGTCAGTTTTTGATATGGATACCGGATTTTATGCTAGGACGGGTATCCTTGATGAAAAAGGAAAAGATACAGGTGTGGATCCGTTTATGGCTTCCTACCCTCATTTGATCGATGTCGGAATTATGGGCCACTGTATCCACGGGAAAACCGGCCTTTGTGCAAAGGCCGGTATAGGGTGTTATCAGAGTGGATTGTTGGTGGAAGAGCCGAACATGAGTGTGGATGATTTCAGGTTTATTGCAGAACAGTCTCGCGGAAGATGTAATCAGTTTGCCCTTGGAGGAAGAGGAGACCCGGATCAGCACGAACAGTTTGAGGAGATCCTCAGAATCTGCAGAGAAAACAATCTTGTACCCAACTTTACTACATCAGGATATGGAATGACAGAAGAGATTGCTACGCTGTGCAAAAAGTACTGTGGAGCGGTTGCAGTAAGCTGGTATAGAAGCCCTTATACACTTGGGGCTATTGACACGCTGCTGAAGGCAGGGGTTAAGACGAATATCCATTATGTTCTGGGACGGAACAGTATCAATGAGGCTATTAGAAGGCTACAGGAAGATGACTTTCCTAAAGGAACAAATGCTGTTATTTTTCTGCTGCATAAACCCGCCGGACAGGGAAGTCAGGCGAATGTCCTGTCCATTGAAGATCCGAGAGTGGAACAATTCTTTACGCTTTTGGATGCTTCTCATCCTTTCAAGGTGGGAATGGATTCCTGCAATGTGCCAGGCGCGATCCGATTTTGTGAAAATATCCTTCCTGAGTCGCTGGACACCTGTGAAGGCGGTAGATTCTCCTGCTACATCTCAGCAGATATGCATATGACGCCTTGTTCCTTCGATCAGGGCAGAAAGTACTATGTGTCTTTAAGAGATATGACGATTGAGGAGGCATGGAACAGCGAGTCTTTCGAAGCGTTTCGGAATAGAATGAGACGTGCATGTCCCGGTTGTGAAAAAAAGGCATTATGTATGGGAGGATGCCCTCTAATGCCGGAGATCGTTTTTTGTGATAGCAAAGAAAGGATAATCGTAGAGGGACAATAATGAAGATTAGGACGGATTATATAACAAACTCAAGCAGCAGTTCTTATACAGTAGATTTGTATGGAATAGATGCAGATGGTTGCATTTGTTATCACATGGATGCCAATCAGGATGATGAGTACCCTCAACTTATTAAAATCTACGGTATAGAAGAAGGAATCTCTACTGTGATCGATCCGGACAAAAGATTTGATCTCTATGGCTTTGACGATAATAAAATAGATTCTTTACCGGCTTTGTTGACTGTCCTAAGGCAGATTACGATGATTGAAAACATTCTCGATGATGAGGAATTAGATATTGATGACATCGATGATGAATCTTTCGAGAAAGGGTATGAGGTTAGAAAAGATTGGAGGAGTGATTGCAGGGAGGCGGGCGATATCGAACAGGCATCCGAAATAATTCTGGTGTGCGGCAAACACGGGTATGGGGAGAGCCTAATTGAATTCGATGACAGAGGCAATAAAAGCTTTGTTGAGATGCGCAAACGCTATTCGAAAGCACACCGCGTTGAGGAAAAGAAAATCGTTGATGAAGCGATCCGCTTCTTCCATGATCTTCCCGAATGGGAAGCTAAGGACGGATTACTTGGCCGTCTTTTCATTAACGATAAATCAAGGAGTGACTATAAACGCTATCTTGCAGAAGGTGTCGAGGAAAGGAACGCAAACTACTACCAGTTAGCCATTATAGATCCGAAGACATTTGTCATCAAAAGAACAGTCGATATCCTCACTTGGTTAGGTTTTCTCAAGGATGAGAAGTGTTTACAGGAGTTGCTGAAAAGACTGGATTATAAGTTTTCAGCAAAGCCTTCTGGTGATAATTTCCCTTTGGATGAAAGATTAATGGACCGTATCTCCGAAGATAGGAGCAGCAAAGTCACTCTCATTAGCAGTAAAGAGAGGATATCACATTCATATGTTGGAAGGATTGACGGGAATACTAAAGATAAGCAGGATGTCAGTGTTGATGAACAGCCCTTTGACGGTGAAAAGCAGTTTCAGATTCTTGTTAAGAAGTTTAGAGAAAGCAGTCGGTCTGTTTCCGAGTTAGACAAACTTGTATATGAAGAACCAAGAATTCCGATTGAGCAGTTAAAAAGATGGGCAATCAGGGAAAAAGGGTGTAAACTGTCTTCTTTATTGAAAAAAGTGATAGAGGAAGAGACTGTGAATGCCCTAAGTGATAGCAGAAGTTTGGTTAATAAGGACTTACCGGAGAGCATTGAGGAACAATTCCGGATTCTTGTAAGCAGATACAGGAAAAAGGGAACAAAAATCTCTTCTGTTGCGGAACTGACAACTGATAATCCGGATTTACCTATTGAACGGATGGGGATCTGGGCAATCAAGGAAAAGAAGCATAAACTTCTTCCTTTGTTGAATAGCGCAATAAAGGAAGAAGCGGATGCAGAATCAGATTTCAGTAATACTGCCTACGGTGAAGAACAGGCCCCTCTTTCAGTTAGCGGATCAATATCATTTTTGACAGAAAAACCGATTGCTGACAATCTTGATTTTCACAATAGCCAAATGAGCGCGTGGGAGGAAGGGGATATAAATATCGAGAACATTCGGGTTGATAAAGCAGGGGAGGGCAATGGTGATTCCATCTGTGAGAACGGAGACGACTCAATACGTACTGCGCTATTCACAAAACGCTTTGTCGAAAGAGAAGAAAACGAGCACCGTCTTACTCTTTCAAAGAATGAAACGTGTGGAACAATCGATGACGCGATAGCTCAAGCAGTGTCAATTGAAGCAACGAAAACAGATAATACTAAAAATGGGGAGCATTCTGATATGCTCCCCAAAAGGGAGACAGTGAAATAACAAAATTTCATTGTCGACCTGGAGGGGAGTTTTTCAATGGGAAGAAAAGGAAAATATAGTGCAGAAGAAAAACTGAAGATCGTAGAAGACTGT
>Ga0256404_1008037_pt1 | contig 16176 bp, 13 predicted proteins | sample RumenRJG_01DNA_FD_185990 | JGI IMG/M metagenome (GOLD analysis project Ga0256404, IMG submission 185990) | Bovine rumen microbial communities from Lethbridge, Alberta, Canada - RJG_01 | ecosystem: Host-associated > Mammals > Digestive system > Stomach > Rumen | place: Canada: Alberta | collected...
CTCGTGACGCCCAGCGCCACGTAGATTATACCGCATTCCCAGACTCTTGAAAAGTCCCTTTTTCAGGGGGCTTGGCTTTGTGCGCCCTTTTGGGCTTGGTGCTCAGATTACAATGTTTCAACCTTACCTCCTCTTTTTCCCCGATCTGATCATTGACCGGGCATTCTGTGAAATGATTGAATGGTGGACTTTTCTTTCAATTTTAACTCATTCAGGTTCCCCCTTTTGTCGAGGATAAAGAATCCGTTTAAAGAACTGAAGCAATTATATCATCTTTGTGCGAATTGTCAATATGATCTCAGAATTTTGCAGATTGTTTCCCGTTTCGTTGGCTATTTTACACAATTTTATGGGTATCCCTCTAAAGAACTTATCATCTTGCGCAGAAATTATATGGTGTAATTACAGATAAAATTTATAATATCTGCAAATCTGCAAATTTTTATGCATCGAAGATTCTGTTTCTTTCTCTTTACTTTTCTCCGGCTTTTCTTTATACTGGCTGCAGTCTGAAAAAAAGAGGAATCAATATGAGCATGAACATTCTCATCGTCAACGACGACGGCATTCACTCCGAGGGGATCATCCGTCTGGCCCAGGCCGCCTCCCGCTTCGGTCATGTCTGGGTCGCCGCGCCGGACGAACAGTGCAGCGGCATGAGCCAGAAGATCTCGATCTTTGACCCGATCCTGGTTCGGCCCTATGAGTTTCCCGTCCCGGTAGAGGCCGCCTGGAGCATCGGCGGAACGCCCGCCGACTGTGTAAAGGTCGCCGTCGGTTATCTTCTGGACAGAGCCCCGGACCTGGTCCTCTCCGGCATCAACAACGGCTACAACGCCGGGTTCGACAACGCCTATTCCGGCACCATCGGCGCCGCGGCGGAGGCTCTGATGAAGGGAATTCCGGCGATTGCGTTCTCCAGAGGCCTGAATGCCGATTTTGAGGTGGCTGAGCACTATCTTCCCCTGCTTCTGGAGGAGCTGATGGCTGCGCCGCCGGTTCCCTGGGAGCTCTGGAACGTGAATTTCCCGGCGGTTCCGCTCCGCGACTGCAAGGGCGTCCTCTACGGCCGCAGGCTTGCGCCGGTTCAGCTCTATCAGGAGCTGTATCACCGTGAAGACCGCCCCGACGGCAGTTTCACCCTTCTGAACACAAGCACCCCCATCGACGCTTCCGCTGCCCCGGCCGACAGCGACGTCCATGCTATCCTCAGCGGCTATGTCTCTGTCGGCCCCATCCGCTGCGCCGTGCTCTGAGCGTAAGCTGTACCGTTTCATCAAGTCAGTCAAAGATCAGTCAAAAAGAAAACAGGGAAAGCGATCTCCACCGGTCGCTCTCCCTGTTCTGTTTTTTCATGACATATCGTGAACTTCAGGATACGCCGGTGCTAAATCAACCGCCGCCCCTTTCCTCTGGGAATGCCATCTGAAGGGCATTGAAGATGTTGACGCTCCACACCCCGAAATCGTGCCCGCCGTCGACGTCCCGATAGAAGGCGTTCTCCCCTTCCGTCAGCCTGTCGGTCTGTTCGACAATGATCTGAAACCCGTAGAAGGTATTCTGCCACTGCCCGTCATAGTATCCCGCGCCTGCATAGAAGAAGGGAATCGGCAGCGTCTTCCGGTCTTCTGCGTTGATGGCCTCTGCCACCGCGTACGGCTGGCTGTTTCCGGAGAAGCAGATGAAGTTGGAGAACAGGTCGAGATCCATCTGCATGCCGCTGCCCAGCGCATACAGGGCTCCGTTGGACATTCCGCCGATCCCGAAGTGCTCTCTTGCGGCCTGCAGGTCCGAAAGGCTCCCGCTTTGGGCATAGGTGCTGTAATGCTCGGCGACATAGGGAAGAATCGATTCCCGAAGCTCCGCCGCCATCTGCTCGATCCCGCCGTCATTGGAATAATAGGGTCCGTTGTACGTCGTCGGGCACACGATGATCAGCGGTCTGCACAGCTTCTGCTCAATCATGTTGTCGTAGATGTTTTTCATGATCAGCGGGAAGCCGAAGTCATATTCTTTCGTGAGCCACGAATCCTCATTGTCCCCTCCTCCGTGGATCAGCACCAGCACGTTGTACTTCTCCTGTTCGGTATATCCGTACGGCAGATAGACGTTGAGGTTCTTCGTCACTTCTTCGTCGCCCTGATAGTGAAGCTTCTGTGTATAGGTCTGTTTTTGTACCGTTCCGGGGTGCGCGCAGTCCTGATAGAATTCCGCCGGCAGAAGCCCGTCGTAAAACACCGGCTCGGCGCCGCATGCGCATTTTCCATGGAAGAAGCTGTGCGGAAGTTTGAGCCCGCAGACGGTACACTGCTGCGAGACCGCATCATGCCCGGCATGAGGGCAGACCTCTCCGCAGACGGCGCAGACTCCTTCCCGGAAGTCATGGCTGCATGCTGTCCCGCAGATGGTGCAGATACCGTGCTCGTAGGCGGGATGTTCACAGTGCTGCCCACAGATCAGGCACACTGCATTTTCCCAGACATGTTCACACGGAAGCCCGCAGACCGCGCAGCGGCCGCTTTCCCATGCTTCATGGCCGCAGGCAAGTCCGCAGGAGGCACAGACGCCGTTATCCCAGATCTCATGCCGGCAAAGCCGCTGATGCACCCGGGAGAACAAGTGGAAGTGGGCAGCACCGAAGCAGCCTGCCAGCAGCAGGGCCGCCGCTGCCAGCAGGATCACAAGCGCTTTTCTTTTTGATCGCCTCTTAACGCCCATTGCACAGCGTTCTCACTCATACCGCAGCGTCATCCGAAACACCGGCTTGCTGCTCTCGCCGGAGAGGAAGACCGTTCCGTCTTCTCCGTTCCAGCGCAGCGTGAGTTCTTCTCCGAAGCGTGCTTCGTTGACATACTCCGTCCGGATTTCCTTCAGGAGTTTTCCCCCGGCCGCCGCTCCGACACAGTCCTCCGCCAGATCGAAGTACCGGGTGTTGTTCATATGCCCGTTCAGGTCAACAAAACTGTAGGGTACCTCAAAGCGCTTCTCCCGGTCACAGGCGAGCTTCCGGATCGGTCCGGGCAGGTCGATCTCCTTCCCGGTTTCCACTCCCGCGATCTCGATGCCGTAGCGCTCCGGGAACACCGCCTTCCGGGATTTTTCATCCACCAGCCCCCAGAGGGCGCTTGCCTTCACAAGTTCCTCGCCCGCCTCGGTCTCCAGGCTGTAGAAGCGCGGGAACAGCAGGTGCATCGTCTTCCCCGGCCAGCTTCGGAGAACAATCCGTTCGTCATATTCCGGCATACGGGCGATCTCCGCCCGCTGCATCAGCAGCACCCAGAGGATCCCCCGATCCAGCGTCCTGTCCCGGCCCATGCCGAGCTGTTCGGTGTGCCGGATGGAAGCTTCCTGCAGGAGCTTGAACAGCTCCGATGTGCGCAGACGGCGGAACATGTCCACGTCCCTGCTGCGCAGGGTCAGGCGCTCGGTATAGATTTCGCTCATGTCTTGTTCGGCAGACGCTTGTAGATGGCGTCCACCACGTCGCCCAGCGTCTGCAGTTTTTTCCACTGCCGCTCTGGAATCTTCACGTCAAACAGCGCCTCCAGCTTGCAGATCACCAGCACAAAGCCCATCGAGTCGATGGCGGTCTCGGTATTGATGACGCTGTCCTCCCGAAGGCCTGCCTCCTCCATATCCGGGAAGCAGTCGAAAATGATTCTCTTGGTTTTCTCAAGTACGTCCTGTCTTGTCATGGCCTTGTTCCTACTTTCTGCTGGAGCTCCCAGCGTTTGATTTTTCCGCTGGCCGTTCTGGGCAGCGGATCTTCCATAAAGATCAGATCGGTAAGCTGCTGGCCGCGCGGCAGCTGTTCCATCATCGGCCGCAGCTTCTGCCACAGGGTAGTTCTGTCGCCGGCCTCTGCTTTTCCATCCTCCAGGACGAGAACCGGCCGGTCGTCACGCAGGACGACGGCGAGATCCGTGGTTCCCAGGAGTCTCATGAGCCCCGCCTCGTATTCCGGCAGGAAAATCTTTGTCCCGTCGCCCATGACGAGGATGTCCTTTTTCCGGCCCGTGATATGCAGGCGGCCGTCCGCGTCAAAGTATCCCAGGTCTCCCGTGGAGAGGATGCCGTGGCGAAGCACCTCCTCGGTATACTGCGGCCACTTGTAATAGCCCTGCATCATGCAGGTGGGTGCCGCGATCAGGATCTCTCCGTCGTCGGCAATGGTGATCGTGTCGTCCGGGCAGACTTCCATGGCATAGGGGTCGCCACCCACCGAGATGGCCACGCCCGAACTGGTCTCGGTCAGGCCGTAGCCGAAGCTCAGCCGGATTCCCTTCGCCTGAACCGCCTGCAGCAGCTGCGGCGGGCAGTCTCCGGCGCCCACCAGGATCAGGCGCAGTTCCTCGTTGAGGCAGTTCTGCTGCAGGAGGAAACCCAGCAGCCGCGGCACCAGCGAGACCGCCGTCGGCCGGTAGAACTTCAGGTCGTCAAGATAGTGCCTGGCCCCGCGGCCCAGAGCCACTGTCGCCCCGCAGTTCAGGCCCCACAGCAGCCCGCAGACGAATCCGAACACATGCCCCAGCGGCAGCATGCACATCAGGCAGTCCTCCGGCTGCAGCGGGAGTTTTTCGGAGCCGTTGAAAGCACTCTGGCAGAGGCTGGTATCCGTCAGGACCACCGCCTTGGCCCGTTCCGTCGTTCCGGAGGTGAAGAACAGGATCTTTCTCGCGCCGTCGGTGACGCCCTGGGTCAGATTTCCCTTCAGCTCCTCGCAGAGATCCGGATCTCCCCAAAGCATATCGATATCGGTATAGGCGATCAGCCCGCGCAGCACCGCCTCCGGCGCTCCTTCATCCAGCAGGACCAGCTGAAGCCCCGCCATATTTGCCGCGAACAGTTCCACCACGCACTTAGGGCTGCCGTCCGCGAGCAGTCCCAGGCAGGTTTTCCCCGAGTTCTGAAGCTGTTTTGTCCGTTCCAGAACCCGGCGCTGAAGCTCCGCATAGCTGTAGCTCTCCCGCTCTCCGCGGAGCGCGATCCGGTCCGGGCTCTGTGTCGCCCAGTAGCCGAGCAGATCCGCAAAGCCGTAGAAGCGCATGGAAAAAGCCTCCTTTCAGCTTTCTTCTTTCCTTTTCTGATTTTATCATACCATAAGACGCAAAAATAAAAAAGAGATTTTGCAAATTTTACAAGTATTTTGACATAAACAAAAAAATATATAGTGAAATTGCCCTGAATCTGTTGTATAATTAACACATCTGAGCAAAAGCGCACATTTGACCAAATTATCAAATTCATACGGAGGAAAACTATGGACAAAAACATTCGCATCGCCATCATCGGCGGCGGTCCTGCCGGCCTGAGCGCGGGTATGTACCTGGAAAAGAAGGGTTATGAGAACTACACCATCTATGAGCGCCTCGACCGCGTCGGCGGCAAGTGCTGGTCTCCGCACTACAACGGACGCCGCTATGAGATGGGCGCCATCATGGGTGTTCCGTCCTACTATGCAGTCCACGATGTGGAAGAGTTCTGCGGCATCACCCACGACGGCCCGCAGCTCAACCGCAATTACAAGGACGGTTCCGGCAAGGTGATCGAGCCTTTCGCCCGCACCGTCGGAAACATCATCAAGAACCCCTGGCTGCTCAAGATGAAGAAGCAGCTCAAAACCTTCGGCGAACTGCTGGAGACCAAGTACAAGGGCTATGACCTCAATGGTCACCGCGGCGTCGCCGAGGGCCGCTACGACGGTTATGCCGTGACGCCGGGCCGCGAGAAGGTCGAGGGTGTGAACCCGAATCTGAAAGACCTTGCCCTGCCCTTCAAGGAATTCTGCGAGAAGAACGGCGTTCCCCTGGTGCAGAAGATCTGGATCGGACCCTTCACTTCCTTCGGCTACGGCTACTTTGACGAGATTCCCGCCGCTTACGTTCTTAAGTATCTGGACTATCAGACCTGCATGAACTTCGTCAAGGTCAACCTCTGGACCTGGAAGAACGGCACCCAGTACATCTGGGAGCAGCTGAACGACCACCTGAAGCACCCCGCCGTGCTGAACAGCAGCATCGACAAGGTCGAGCGCAAAGACGGCAAGGTTTTCATCACCGTAAACGGCAAGGTTGAGGAGTTTGACAAGGTCATCGTCACCGCCCCGCTCTACATTCCGAACAAGCGCGCCGACGGTCAGAAGGGCATGGTCGAGTACTTCGACGCCCGTGAAGACGAGAAGGCCCTCTTCTCCAAGATCGACTACGAGCGCTATGACGTGCAGGCCTTCCTCACCAAGCCCGAAGATCACCCCGAGATCTCCTACTATGTGTTTGACAACATGGTTCCTGAGAAGCTCGGCCACCTGATGGTCTATTATCGCCGCTGGAGAGACCAGATCGACCAGGTCATCACCACCTATGCGCTGCGCAAGCATAAGAACTCCGCGGAGATTCCCTATGACACCTGCCGCCAGATGGTGCAGGACGACCTCAAGATCATGGGCAACCCCGCCAAGGAAATCATCAACGAGTGGTCCGTGTACTACTTCCCCCATGTCTTCACCAAAGACTATGCCGACGGCTGGTATGACAAGGTTGAGGCCATGCAGGGCAAGTACGACACCTTCTATGCCGGCGAGGTCATGAGCTTCGGCGACATGGACGAGACGGCCGAGTATTCCCGCGAGCTGGTGGATCGCTTCTTCTGATCCAACAATGCAGGGGCGGTCAGCTGACCGCCCCTGTTTGATGAAGAACCTGTAAGACGAAAGGAACCGTATATGAAATTCTATAAAGACCATTACGACGTCGTGATCATCGGCGGCGCACTGGCCGGCATGTCCGCCTGTCTTCAGCTGCAGGCCTGGGGGATCAAGGACATCCTGATCCTGGAAAAGCACAACATGCCCGGCGGTCTCGCCACCGATTTTGTCCGCAACGGCTTTGAGATCGAAGCCACCCTGCATGAGATGATGTCCATCGGCCGCCCGGGCAAGCGCCTGAAGGTCGGCCAGTTCTTTGAAGACATGGGTGTGGACGTGGACTGGCTCCCGGTCAACGAGTGCTATCGCGTCGCCCTGCCGAATTCGGGCATTGACAAGATTCTTCACCACGACTATGACGACAGTTACACCACCGTCGCCAGAGAGATCGACGAGGTCTGCCCCGGCACCTATGACAAGGTTCATGAGCTCATGCTCCTCTGCCGCCGGGTATACGACAGCATGAACGTGCTCTCCGTCACCCCGATGAGCAAGGTCCAGATGCTTTTAAAGCACCCCGACTTTGTCAAGACCGTGGGCTACACCGCGACGGAAGTCATCAACACCTTCGATCTGCCGAAAAAGGCCGTCGAGATGCTGACCCCGTACTGGATCTACGTCGGCAACCGCATGGACGATCTGCCCTTTACCATCTATGCCTTCCTCATGGCCGACTACTTCACCGGCAGCTATGTCTGCCGCGGCTTCAGTCATGAGATGAGCATGAAGCTTCAGGCCAAGTGCGAGGAGCAGGGTGCGCAGTATGAGTTCAACCAGGAAGTCGAGAAGATCCTGGTCCGTGACGGCAGGGTCTACGGCGTCCGCACCGCCCGCGGCGACGAGATCCACTGCGACTATGTCATCTCCGGTCCCTATCCCAACCGGGTCTATTCCCAGATGATCGAGCCGCTCACCGAGGTTCCGGCCGGCGCCATCCGGATGATCAACAACCGCAAGCTCTCCGTGACCCCGGTCTCCGTCATCATGGTGATCGAGGGCACCCCGGAGGAGAACGGCATCATCAACTACTCCACCTTCTCCGGCACCACCATGGACACCAACAAGATCTGGGAGAACTATTCCAACATCACCGAACCCTACAACTACATCACTACCATCTGCCTCAACTACGCCAATCCCACGCTTCCCGAGGGCTATACCCAGCTCTCCATTACCGCGCTGGTTCCCTCCAAGCCCTTTGAAAACATCAAGGAAGAGGACTACTTCGACCTCAAGCGCCGTCTGGCCAGCGAGATAATCGACGAGTGCATCAAGATCACCAAGGTCGATTTCCGTCCCCGCATCACCGAAATCGAGGTCACCACACCGATGACCGTCGCCCATTATGTGGGCGCCTGGAAGGGCAACATCTACGGCTATCTCCATTCCATGGAAGACCACGCCGTGGCCCGTCTCCAGATGAAGGAGAAGGATCACTTCATCGAGGGTCTGGAATTTGCCGGTGCGCACGGCATGAGCGGCGACGGCATGGGTCCGCAGATCACCAACGGACGCGCCGCGGCCAAGGCCGTACGCGAGGATCTTGAGAAAAAGAAGGAGGCCGCGAAGAAATGAGCATCAAAGTAAAAGGATTTCTGCAGGACATCGGCGGGGCCTCCCGCGTCACCAGGCTGAGAGAAGAGAACTTCGCCAAAGGTTCCACGATCATCGATCCCCGGGATCCGATCCGCGAGCTGGCAGACAAGCTGCATCCCGAGCACATGACCTTCAGGGTCGTCGACATCCGCGAGGCTTCCCCGACCTCCCGTGTTTTCCGCTTCGAGTCGGCGGACGGACACATCCCCGTATTTCAGAGCGGCCAGTACGTCAACTTCCGCCTGAAGATCGGCGAGAGCGTTCTCTCCCGTCCCTATACCATTTCCTCCGCTCCCTATGAGGCGCGGGGCGAGCATCCCTTCTTCGAGATCACCGTCCGCCGCAACGTCCCCTATCTCGTTCCGGACTACCTCTTTGAGAATGTCAAGGTCGGCGACGAGCTTCAGGGCGCGCTGCCCTTCGGTTTCTTCTACTGGGAGCCTCTGCGCGACAGCAGAGAGATCGTCGCGCTGGCCGGCGGCAGCGGCATCACCCCCTTCCACTCCATGGCCAAGGAAATCATGAACGGCAAGATGAAGGGCTGCAAGCTCACCATCCTCTATGGTTCCGTCAAAGCCAATGACATTGTCCTGAAGGACGAGCTCGACGCCATCGAGAAGGCCTGCCCGGATGTGAAGGTCGTCCACGTGCTCTCCGATGAGCCTGACTGGCAGGGCGAGAAGGGCTTCATCACCCGCGAGATCATTGAGAAGTATTCCACCCCCGACTGCACCTATATGTTCTGCGGCCCGCTGCCCATGTTCCGCTTTGTGAAGAAGGCGCTGGATGAAATGGGGATCGGCCCCCGCCGCTTCCGCCACGACGTGGTGAACAACCCCGCCGATGTCTCCACCCTGCCCGGTTACCCGAAGGGCACCGAGACCAAGACCTTCAAGATCACGGTCCTGCGCGGCATCCACGAGGATGTCATTGACGCCGCGGCCTCTGAGCCGGTCGCCGTCGCCCTGGAGCGCGCCGGCATCGCCATCGACACCCACTGCCGCAACGGCGAATGCGGCTTCTGCCGCAGCCACCTGCTGGAGGGCGAGATCTTCGTCTCCCCCATCGGCGACGGGCGCAGACGCATGGACAAGGAGATGGGCTGGTTCCACGCCTGCTCCTCTTGGCCGCTGACCGACCTGAAAATCAAGATCCCCATCATGTGATTTCCGCAGATACCCTGACAGAGAAACATCCGCCCCGATTTGGGGCGGATGTTTCTGTTTTACTCTCTGCTGTTTATTTGTTGGAGTCTCTGGTCCAGAGCAGATCTCCCATATGGTTTCTGTAGTCAATATGGATGTTGTCGACCGTCGTTCCGGCGTACGACGCGTACATCTGGCCGAACTCATAGATCTTTTCCGTCGCGTCCCGCTCTGCTGCGCTCTCGTTGAGAGAGGTGCAGACCGCCGTGAACACCGTGCAGTCCTCGTTGACGGTGTATTCGTCCACATTCGGATAATTCACATCCGCCGCCATGGCGTTCAGCTCACTCTGAATATAGCCGCGGACCGCATCGAGATCGCCCGGATCGATCCCCGGGATCACGTACTGCTCCGGAATAGGCTTCGGCGTCGGAGCAGGTGTGGGCGTCAGGACAGGTGTCGGAGGTGTCGTGATCACCGTTTCAGTCGTATCGCCGTCTGACGCGGCCTCTCCGGGCTGGGCCTGATCCGCGTCAGCCGGGCCGGTCGTCCCGGCCGTGGATCCGGAGGAGGCTCCCATCGTCGGTTCCGGTGTTGCGATCGATGTAATATCTATCTTCGGAGACTGCTGTCCAAGTACGTAACGAACAACAAAGAAGCCTGCTGCCAGAAGCGCACACACGATAAGAATAATGAGCAGCACTTTCAGGACCGTGCCGGCCTTCCGTGATTTTCCGTCTTCTTCGTCGTCAAACTCGATCTCAACCAGAGGCAGGTCCTCATCGTCGAGATCCAGATCGTCAAAATCGCTGTATCTACTCATGGCTTTTCTCTCCTCTCTTTCATCTGTCCTCCCCGATGTCTTGGGCCCCTTTCGGAACACAAACGTCCAAGGCGGGATCCCTCAACTGTTCTCATCATACCGTCAAGCCTTCTCTTTGTCAAGAAGTGAAGTACAGAAATCGTCCCTTTTCTCCCCTCTTGCACCTTTTTGTGAAACATGGTAGAATGATTTATTCTGATTTCCTTTGCGGGTGATAAAGATGAAAAAATTCATGGTCATTCTGACTGTTTTCCTGATTCTTCTGATTCTGATTCTGGGCGGCGGACTGGCGGGTTCCATCTACGTGGCCCAGCTGGACACCAATTTTCCCGGCCTCACCGTCGGGAGTGTCCCGGTAGGCGGGCTGACCCGGGAACAGACGGCGGCTGCACTGGATGCCGCCGGATGGGCGGAGCATCTCACCACGCCTCTGGAAGTGACAACCGTCGGCGGGCTGCACTTTACCGTCGACCCCGCCCAGGCGGGCCTTGCCTCCACCTCTCAGCAGGTCGCCGAGCTGGCCTACGCCTACGGACGTGACGGAAACATGTTCGAAAACTTCGGCACCTGGTTGAAGGCAAAGCTCCACCCCACCCCGCTTCCGATGAACGCGCAGACCGCCGACCGCGAGTATATCCGCTTCTGTATCGCGCAGAACCGGGCAGAGATCGACACGCTCCTGGGCGACGCGGAGTATACCCCGGCTTATGAAGAGGAACAGCTCATTCTGCGCAAGGGCTGGGGGCAGCTCAAGCTGGACGAAGAAGCCCTGGAGGCGGCCATCATCTCCGCTCTGCAGAACGGGGAGACCTCTCTGAGCTTCTCCCAGCTGATCGGCGGGCTGCTGTGTCCGGACTTTCAGGCGATCCACACCGCGCTCCTGCAGGAGCCGCGGGATGCCGCTTTCACGGATGACGGACGCTTTGAAGTCATTGACGAGGTGGTCGGCTGCAACTTTGACGTAGACCAGGCTCAGCAGCTCTGGGCAGCTGCGGAACCGGCAGGCGAGGTGCGCATTCCCATGACGGTTACCTGGCCTGCCGTTACCGGAGAGAAGCTGAGAAGTTCTCTCTTCCATGATCTGCTCGGCGCCTGCACCACCAGCTACTGGAACTCCACTTCCAACCGCATCAGCAACGTGGAACTGGCCAGCTCCAAGATCGACGGGACCATCCTTTATCCGGGAGACCTGTTCTCCTACAACGAGGTGGTGGGCGAGCGTACTCTCGAAGGCGGTTTCCTGCCGGCTCCCGCGTACGTGGACGGTGACGTGAAGGACGAGGTCGGCGGCGGCGCCTGCCAGGTCTCCAGTACGCTCTATGCCGCGACGCTTTTCGCCTTCCTCGAAACCGTCGAACGGACGAATCACTATTTCCCGGTCCACTACATGCAGCTTGGTACCGACGCCACGGTCACCATCCCGGACGGCGGGAACGTCATGGACCTCAAGTTCCGGAACAACCGTTCCTATCCCATCAAGATCGTTGCCTATTCCGAGGTGGATGAGGACAACTACGTCCGTGACCTCACCTTCGAGATCTGGGGCACGCTGGAAGAAGACGACTACATGCCCGTCGAGTTTGACAACTCCTGGGGCTGGGAGTATCCTTATGACCGCGTGATTGAACCGGCCGATCCGGACCGTCCGGGTTACAAGATCAAGCTGGAGCATGAAAAATACTATTTTGTCGACGAGCAGGGTGAGGGCATGCGCACGCTGACCTACCGCCGGATCTATGACATGGCCGGCGACATGGTGTCGGAGGAAATGCTGAACCCGCTGCTGCCGAACGGCGGTCCCGCGATGGACACCTATTACGATCACAACGGTTAAGGAGAAAAGGATGGAAGAAAAGCAGTTCTCTGATGTCATCAACAGCCGTCTGAAGGGCTTTACCAGCTACTGCGGGCTCGAGTTCACGGAGATCGCCGATGAAAAGTGCGTCATCAGCTGCCGCCTGCGCCCGGAGCTTCTGAATCCGTCCGGCATCGCCCACGGAGGTCTGATCGCCACTCTCACCGACGTGGCAGCCGGGATGATGGCTCTGCAGGCGGATCACTGGCGCCGGTACATCGTCACCCAGAACTGCAATCTTCACTATCTGCGTCCCGGTGTCGGAGAGGTGCTCCGCGCCGAGTCCCGTGTGATCCGCAGAGGAAACCGGGTCTGTGTGCTGCAGGTGGAATGCTATACCGATGCAGATCAGCTCTGCACCACGGCGATCTACGAGATCGCATACCTGAACGAGCGCTGAGTTCACAGGCTGTCTCCCTGAGGCAGCCTGCTTGCTTTACGGAGGATTCTGTTGTGAAGAGAGTGCCTGTTTTCCTTTTTCTATGTCTGGCTGTGCTTCTGCTCTGCGGCTGTGTGTTCCCGCTGCAGCATGTTTCCCCGGATCCCGATCCGGCTTCCCTTCTTCCGGGCGCCGGGGTCGTCCCCGCTCCGGAAGACCTCGCCATTCCCGCTCCGGGCGCCGACGCTGCCTCCGGAGCCGCAGGAAGTCCCGCGAAGCAGGAGGAATTGCCGTCCGCTCCCGCGGTGATCGATGATCCGAAGCTGGCAGTGTTCTGGTATGCCATGGCGGACGCCGAGGTTTCCTCTTTCCGCGAGCAGTTTGGACCGCTCCTGGAAGCCTCCGGCCTTCCCTTCCGGGAATTTGACGCAGAAAACGACCGTTACCGCCAGCTGGATCAGATCCGGGACGCCGTCTCCGGCGGCTGGAATCTGCTGGCCGTCCAGCTGGTGGACAACCGCACCACAGAGGAGGCCGAAGAGATTCTGGATCTGGCTGACGGATGCCCGGTTCTCTTCTTTGACCGCATGCCGGACAGCGCACTCTTTTCTGCCGTGCTCCCCGCGGAGCGTTCCGACATCGGTCTGATCTGTACCAGTGAGGCGGAGCTGGGCTCCGTGCAGGGTCAGATGATCGGAGACTGGCTGATCTCCCATTTCAGCACCGCCGATCTGGACCAGAACGGCCAGATCCGTTATACCTTTCTCATCGGAGACCGCTACGATCCGGCGGCTCTGTCTCTGACCCAGCTCGCCCTCAACTCTGCCAATGCCGTTCTGGCCGGGGAGGGATACCGGTCCCTCGCGTTTCTCGATGAAGAGGACACCTTCGGTTTCCAGGCGGATCCGGACGGCGCCTGGTCCTCCGAGGCCGCGAACGCTCTGATCCGTTCCGACATCGAATCCTATAACTACGCCAACGGGAACATGATCGAGCTCGTCGCCGCCAATAACGATGACATGGCTCTCGGCGCTCTCACCGCGCTGCAGGCTGCCCGGTGCAATCTCGGGGACGGTCTCTGCGCGACTATTCCGCTTTTCGGCATCGGTGCATCTCCGGCAGCCCGCACCGCTGTCAGCCTCGGTCAGATGACCGGGACGGTGGACCGGAACATGGCCGGTTACGCGGAGGCGGTGCTGGCCTCGGTCCGAAGTCTGGCCAACGGACAGTCCGCTGCAGCCGCATTCTCGGAGCTTGCCGAGTCCTCCGACGACTTTTCTGTCCCCGACAGCGAAATCCCGACCTTGTATGTGCGCCCGCTCCCGGTTCTCTCCTGAACGACGTTCACCCCTCTGGGCGGAACCGGGTTCTTCGGTCTGTCCCTGCTCTTGCCGGTCAGCCTTCCCGCTCGGAAGCTTCGCCCCTTCCGCCTGATAAAACGAAAGGAGTATGCCATGACAAGCCACAGGCCCGTACCTTTGCTTCGCCTTTTCTTTCTTGTGCTCTGCTTCCTGAGTCTGATCCTCCTGCTGCCGCTTCTTCCCTTTTCTGCCGCGGCGCAGGTCTTTTCGCCGCTCCCCGAGGATGCGGTTTCCGGTCCGGTACCCAATCCGGCCTGTTACGGTACCGTCAGTATGGACAACGCCGTCGAGGTCCTTGAGGTCATTCGGCAGGCCAGAGCTTCGGGTCTGCTGGCCGCGGATGAACCGGTCGCCTTTGACCCGTACGCCAGCTTCTACCGCGGCCTCTATGCCCGGGACATCGAATACTACCTCGATGATTCCATCCTGGCCATTCTCTGGAAGGAAGAGATCGACGGAAAGAGCTGCAGCTTCGCCGAGGTCAGGATCGCCGACGCCTCCCAGTTTCGCAGAAAGCTGGCCGACGACACCTATGGTTCGGACCGTGAGTACTTCGCATCGGTCATGGCCGCCGAGACCAATGCCGTTGTGGCGATGAACGCCGACTATTACCGGCACCGGAACTTCGGTATTCTGGCCTGGAACCGCGAGCTCTTCCGCTTCAACACCGATTACTACGCGGAGGGCTATTCCCTCTACAACTGTGTGGACACGCTCTTCGTGACCGCCTCCGGGGATTTTCTGTATCAGAGGCTCGGCGCGGAGAACACGCCGGAGAGCATCCGGGATTATATGCGCGAGAACGATATTCTCTTTTCTGTGGCCTTCGGCCCTGTCCTCGTGGAAAACGGGGAGGCCGTTCCCTGCGGCTGGTATCCGGTGGGCGAAGTCGGGATGGGCTACTCCCGCGCCGGAATCGGCCAGATCGCACCGCTTCACTATCTCTATATGTCTCTGAACCACGGCAGCCATGAGGTCCGCTGGAACGTCACACAGTTTGCTCAGCACTTTGCCGAAAAACCGGTTCAGACCGCCTACTGTCTTGACGGCGGCCAGACCGGTGAGCTGGTTTTCCGCGGCGAACCTTACAACTACATTGACTTTGGCATGGAACGGCAGGTCAGCGACATGCTCTGGTTCGCCACCGCCGTTCCGTCAGGAGACGGGAGCGCTCCTGTCCAGTAGGGCCGTCCCGCTCATCACGAAAAGAGCACAGAAACGTGCAGTCCTCTTTCGGTTCTGCCGTTTCTGTGCTTTTCTGTTTCAATATACTCTTCTCTTATCCTTCACTGCCCACCAGGTTCACGACCCAGTGCCGCTGCTTCACCATGACAAAGCCGATCACACACTTGATGAGGTTCAGCCCTTCCACGATGGTGAAGAAGGGGATGATCGGAAGCGCCGTGTAATGGGCGATCACAAAGGCCGCCGGGACACTGATCACCCAGAGCGAGCCGCTGTCGAAAATGAAGGTGATGAGCGTCTTGCCGCCGGAGCGCAGGGTGAAGTAGCAGGAATTGGCAAAGGCATGCAGCGGCATCATCAGCGCCGAGATCAGCAGGATCTTTGTGGCGAGCTCCCGGACATAGGGGATGGTGTTGTAGATCAGCGGGAAGAAGGGGGCCGTCGCCGCCATCATGGCGCTCAGGACGATGCTCAGCGCCGAGGCAAAGGCGATGAGCTTCCGATCCTCGTCCACCGCCCGTTCCAGTTCTCCCGCGCCCAGCAGCTGGCCCACCATGATGGCGGTGGCATTTCCGGTGGAGATGAAGGCGCTGAAGAAGAGATTGGAGATGGTCGTATAGATGTTCATCGCCGAGACGACCTCGAGTCCGCGGATGGAATAGCACTGGTTCAGCACCGTCATGCCGCCGGACCAGAGAAGTTCGTTGATCATCAGCGGAAGTCCCAGCCGGGCCACCTGCCACAGCACCTGTTTCGGGACCCTCAGGCTGCGGTACAGACCGACGACGTAGGGATTGCGCTCTGTGTGGCGGTGGGTCCAGATCACCACAATGCCCATCTCCACCACGCGGGCCAGTACCGTCGCCGCGGCGGCCCCCACCACGCCCAAGGCAGGCGCGCCGAACTTGCCGAAAATGAGGATATAGTTAAAGACCAGGTTGACCCCCACCGCCACCAGACCGGCTTTCATCGGCAGGACGGTCTCTCCTGTCTCACGCAGCGTGCTGGCATAGATTGTCGTGATGACAAAGGGCAGCAGCTGCATCAGCATGACGTCCAGATAGTCCCGCGCATGCCTCATCGTCGCTTCCAGATCCAGGCCGCTCTCGCCCTCGTGGAGAAACAGCCG
>Ga0256404_1008038_pt1 | contig 16174 bp, 13 predicted proteins | sample RumenRJG_01DNA_FD_185990 | JGI IMG/M metagenome (GOLD analysis project Ga0256404, IMG submission 185990) | Bovine rumen microbial communities from Lethbridge, Alberta, Canada - RJG_01 | ecosystem: Host-associated > Mammals > Digestive system > Stomach > Rumen | place: Canada: Alberta | collected...
TCGCGTCGGCGGGGCCTGCAGAACTCGCCGCTGCGCGGCTCAGACAGCTTCGGCCGGAACTCCGCCGCCGCTTGCCTGCATGTCCCTCGCTCTGCTCGGGCCGGCAGTCGTCACAATGCCGGTCAAAGTCAAAACCGCGGGGGCGCGTGTTTAATTTTGCTTAAGTTTGAGTGTCTCCTGAACCGGAAGTTTAAATCCTGTTGCGGTGGTTTAAAGGACGAAATTTATTATTTCATCGTCTTCGCGTGGTACGGTCGTTATCTGTGACGAGTGCCGCGGTTTTGTGCGGCACGCGGCGGCGGAATGTGTTTTCCGCCGCCGTGCGGCCTGGCGGCTTTGCACAGATGCGCGGTGTCAGATGATCTGAGCGGTGCGATTCAACACGGTTTTACCGGGAGGGTGGACTGAACCGGATGTTTTAAACTGTCTGCGGCGGACGGGGCGCGCAGCTGTTCCGGCTGCTGGCAGCGGGAGAGCTGCATAAAAAAAGAGATTTTCCGCAAAACAGCGGAAAATCTCTTTTTAATGTCACTGTCACTTCTGCTCTCTGACTGTCTTAGCAGCTTTTCTGACTGATCTGTGGGCAGATGTCACAGTAAGCGGCACCTGAAGGCTGCCTTTTACCTGATATTCCGACCGGAAAACCCGCATTGACCCTTCGCGGATTTTACGGCGCCGTGCCTCGCCGGGGAGCTCGCCGTCCTCTGCAGTGCCGTCGTCGTCCTGGCTGGCAAGCTCAAGCACCACCTCGCAGCTGCGCTCTTCTGACTGAATTTCCCTGAGCATGGACTCAAATGTCATGGGGCTGTCAGAATTGACAGGCGGTACGTCGGCGTCTATTTCCTCAGGCGGCGTGCCCGCCCGCAGAGTCACCACGTAATTTCCGGGAGCAGTGTCGGCCGGCACGTGCAGGCGCATGGTACGGCTCTGGATTGAATCGCGCCAGGGGCGCAGTCTCATTGTGACATTCACGTCGCTGCCGGCGGAAACCTCACCTTCTTCCAGCGTTATGCCTTCTATAATCAGTTTGCGCTGTTTTGAGCTGGCTGAAACCCTGACTTTCAGGCCGAAATTCCCCAGACTCTGATAGGGATTCTGCACAACGCGGCTGACCAGCATTGTCACAGGCCCCGCCGCGGCTGTACTGATATCGTCATCGGACACGGCCACGTCGCCCAGAGTCCAGTTATCGGGAATCCCGTCGCCGGTAATGGTCACATCGTAACGTATGGTTCCTCCGGTCTGGCGCCCGAGCTCACGGTCAATGAGCCCGCCCAGCAGGTCGGGCAGCAGGGTCACTACGGCATACTCATTGCGGATCATCTGGAAACGGCACAGCCTGTGTGTCTGCGTGTCCTGGTCCTCCACTTCAACGCGTACGGAAACGGCCGGCGGATACTTGCCAAAATAGCCGGCCACGCCTTCGGGCCGGTCCTGCGTGATCATTCCGATAATGCGGCCTGCCGAAGCGAGTTTGAACGGCGACTCGACGCTGTTTACCACGCTGTGGACGGTGGCCTGCGCAACTGGATACGCCACAGCGCCCCATTCTTTGAAGCTGTGTCCGAAAGCCACGAAACGGCCGCTTTTGTCAAGGGCGGTCAGTGTGCCTTCCGCGTCAAGGGTCACATCGCCCCATGCGAGAAGTGCGGCGATGGAGTCGCCGGGATGCATCTGCGGAACCTTTGTGCCTGGGGCTGCCGTGCTGTCGGCACCGCCGTCAACGACTCTGACGCCGAGGCGCCTTTCAAGGTTTTTCATGGCGCGGCGGCTGATTCCCCCCGCCGACAGAAAAGCGTGCGGTTTTTCAGCTGCAGCCGCCGCGATGTCCTGCGGCAGCGTGAACTCACTGCTGCGGCTGCCCTGTGCTTTTCCTCCCTGCGGCGCAGAACCGGCCTGCGGAGCGGCGGCTTCAGCCCCCGGCGCCGGCGGAAGCACGTCTCCCGAAACGGGTTTAGCGCTGCCTTTATAGCGGTTGTACAGTTCGTCGAACCGCTGGTTCACATCGTTGTCCTTTTTCTGAATCACGAGCTGTCCGGATTTCGGGAATGACGGCACATTGTCGGGATAATCAAACAGACGGTTCATCTGTTCAATCGGGGTGACAAGGCCCATTTTGGGGTCTGCATAATCCCACCCGAACGAGAACGCGCCGATCAGGCGGCCGTTGACGTAAATCGGCGAACCGCTCATTCCGCTGGCCAGCCCGCCCGCTTTCTCAATGTCGGGGCCGGACGCCCTGATGAGAATCAGATCTGAAGGTCTGTCCTGCTTTCTGATCACATCCAGGATCTCGACGGGGAAAGAACGGACCCGGTTTCCCTGAAAAACCGTTTTGCCGATGCCTTTCATGCCCGCCCTGACTTCTGAAAGCGGCATAATCGGCTCGTTCGGCACAAAAGGTGCGGCAGCCGCCTGCACTGCAAAAAACAGTACGGCCGCCGCGCCGGATAAAATTGTTTTTCTCATCGCGCCCACCTCAGATAGGCCAGAATAAACGCATCAAGATCGCCGTCAAGGACGGCTGCTACATTGCCGGTTTCCTCGCCGGTCCGGTGATCCTTTACAAGCGTGTAGGGCTGAAGCACATAGGATCTGATCTGATTGCCCCAGCTGCTTTCTTTCTTTTCGCCCGCAAGGCTGTCCATTTCTGCCTGGCGTTCGTCCAGTTCACGCTGATACAGCTTTGACTTCAGCACGGCCATGGCGGTGGCCTTGTTCATGTGCTGTGAACGTTCGTTCTGGCAGCTTACCACGATGCCTGTCGGCAGATGGGTGATGCGCACTGCCGAATCGGTCATGTTCACGTGCTGGCCGCCGGCGCCGCTGGAACGGTAGGTGTCAATCCGCAGGTCTTCGGGATTGATGTTCACCTCGACGTCCTCGGGAAGTTCCGGCGACACGACAACCGAGGCAAAACTGGTGTGGCGGCGCTTGGCTGTATCGAAGGGCGAAATGCGCACAAGACGGTGCACGCCGATTTCCGACCGCAGATAGCCATAGGCCATTTCGCCCTGAATCAGAAGCGTGACGCTCTTGATTCCCGCTTCTTCATCGGGCTGGTAATCAAGGAGTTTTGTCCTGAAATGGTGCTCCTCACACCACCGCAGGTACATGCGGTAAAGCATTCCCGCCCAGTCCTGCGAGTCGAGACCGCCAGAGCCGGAATGCACGCTCAGTATGGCATTGCTGGCATCGTAGGGGCCTGAAAGCAGCAGCGCCATCTGGTCTTCTTTGATTTCCCCGCGGAATGCGGCGCTCCGCTCGTCAAACTCCTTCTGCAGCTCGGGGTCTTCTTCCTGTTCGAGCAGCTCAGTCAGCGTTTTAAGATCGTTGTACTCGTTCTCTATTTTCTGCCAGCGTTCCAGAACTGCCTCCCGGCGGGACAGGTCGGCGGAAATTTTCTGCGCGCCGCTGCCGGACCAGAAGTCAGGCGCCAGCATCTGTTTTCTGTAAGCTTCGCACTCGCTCTTCAGTTTATCGAGGTCAAAGGCTTTCCTGCAGTTCTGCCTTCAGCTTCTGCAGTTCCTCCAATACAGTGGTGTTCGGCACTAGTGCCATTGGTTTCATTCCTCCTGAATTTCCTTTTTTGTGACGCACAGATTATTATAACATTCCTGAAAGGCTATGAATATTCCTTTTATTAAGTCCGCTCCGGAACAAGCTGTATTTTAAGTGATTTTTCAGTTCTGCTGCCAGTCTGAAGTTTCTGCAGAAGCCCATAAAAAAGAAGCCCCCTGCAGGGCTTCTTAAAAATGCACCGGCCGTTCTGTTTCTGCGCTGCATGAAACGGCACTGCAGCGGGGAGATGCTCTTTACACTGTGAATCCGCGCGCAAAACCGGAACCGGCGTTCCGGCTTTCTGAATCTGTGAAGTCAGTCTGCGATGCATATTTTTCATAGCTTTCAATGTCCGCAAGCTGCTTTTTCAGGTCTTCCCTCACCTGTTCGCAGCAGGTGCCGCCGATCAGAATGCGCGCCGGAAGCTCCCCGCGTTCTGTCATTTCGTACAGAAACGCGGCGGCTCTGGCAGGATCGCCGGACTGATTGTGCCGGTTGTTCTTCAGAAACTGTCCGGCCTTGCGCACGGCGGTTCCGTCGTACGCGCTGAGGCTCTTTGAAGCGGTGCGCATTGACGCGGCTTCGCGGAAATCAGTGCGGAACGAACCGGGGCACACTGCCGCCACCTGAATGCCGAAAGGCGCGGCCTCGGCGCGCAGAACCAGCGACAGCCCCACCACGGCGAATTTTGCCGAGCAGTAGGCGCTGCTGCCGCTGAACCCCATCAGCCCGCCCTGAGAGGACATATTCAGGATAATTCCGCTTTTCCGGGCACGCATGAGGGGCAGCACTTCGCGGACAACGGCCGCCGTGCCGAAGTAATCGGTTTCCATCAGCTGGCGCAGCTCATCTTCAGATGTTTCCTCAAAAGCGCCTGTGAGACCGTATCCGGCGTTGTTCACAAGCACGTCAATGCGCCCGAAACGGGCGGTGCCCTTTTCGACGGCTTCATGGATCTCTTCCGGCTTCGTCACGTCCACTCTGACTGGAAAAACGCGTTCCTGCCTGAAGAACGGATCATCGCTGCTGATGTGCCTGATTCCGGCGATCACGGAGTCTCCGCGTCTGACGGCCTCTGCGGCAAACGCGCGGCCGAAACCGCGGCCGGCGCCGGTGATAAACCACACACGGTTCATGAAAATCCCTCCTCGGATGCAAAGTTTATCTTCAGCAGATTCACTATAGCATCCGGCAGTAGCTGCCGGTCAAGAGGGAATTTTCAGCGGGCCTGCACTGTAAAAGTTCAGCGCACACCGCCTGTCTGCACGGCTTTCTCCCGGCGGATGCCTTTATAGGCGCCGTCCCGGCAGAAGCCGGCGGGGCGGTATCCGAGGGATTCATAGTAGCTGTTCAGAAAGCTGCTGTCTTCTGCACAGTCCAGACGGACAAAGGACTTTCCTTTTCCGGCCGCCAGTTTTTCCACTTCCCTGATTATCCTGGCGCCAAGCCCCGGAAATGCCGGGTCTGTCACGAGATTATGGAGATAAAACGCCGCCGAGCCGGCGCGGTCCGGCCAGCGTCCGTCTTCCTGCTTCAGGACAACGGCGCCCGCCGCTGTGCCGCCGCACCTCATCACCCAGAGATTTCCGGATTTCCTCTGCTGTTCGTAATAGTCCGCCGGATACGCCCTGAGATAGTCAGTGACGTTCCACTGGCGGATGCCTTTTTCATTCATCCATCTGACTCTTTTTTCATACAGCGCAAAGACTGCGCTGATGTCGCCGGGACCGGCAGGTTCAAGGACACATCCGCCTGAGTCCGGCTGCGCAGCTGCGGTCTGCCCGGCGGCTTTCAGCGCCTGTCTGGCAAAGCGGACGCCGTACGTGATGAACAGGTCTCTGTAACCTCTGGTATCGGGACTGACCTGCACCGGTCCGTAATGAATCACGGGCTTTCCGCACGCGCTTCCTGAGGAATAAACCATCATGCCAAGCACGAGAAGATGGCGCAGGATATCCATAATGGCGTTGGTTGCCCCGCCGTGGATGTACTGTTCTGTGGCGAATGCGCCGCCCAGCTTTCCGCCCGGGGCAAACTTTTTCGCGTCTTTTTCCAGAAAAGCGCAGAACTCGGCGCTGGGGGCGCCCGCGTAAGTCGGCGATCCGAAAACAATGCCGGCGCAGCCGCGGATGAAATCCGCATCTGCTGCATCAATGGAGAACGCCCTGGCCTGAACGCCTTCAACGCTGTTCATGCCCTGAACGACATATTCAGCCATGGCTGACGTGTTATGAGTGACGGAATAATAAATCACAGCCAGTTTCATGATATTCAGCCTCCCCCCGCAGACTAGCGGTGCATGACAGGATTTTCTCACAAAAAACGCGCCACGCCAAGCCGCTTTCAGCGCAGCCCGCACGTTCAGGCGAGCACCCCGTAAAAACAGGTGATCCGGCAGCGGGACTGAGCGTCTCTCCGCCGTCCGCACTCAGCGGCGCAGACGGAAATCGCCGGCTGCGTGCGGACAGGCGGACTGCCTGAAAACACGCGCTGCTGCGCTGCAGCAGACGAACGGCGCACTGTCCCCGCTTTTCAGACAGGACGGTGCGCCGGTTCATTTTATCCGGCCGTTTCCGGCGTTTATTTCAGTGGCCCTTCAATGATCTTTTCCACTTCGCCGATATACATGCGGTGAGCGTCGTCTTCAGGCGCGTAAAAGGCCTCTGCTATTTCGGGCGGGATGAGCCTTTTGTCCAGCGTCTGCTGAAACAGCTTGCGGCAGACAAATGTCAGTTCCGCCTCACGGTAAGTCACAGCGCCGTCCACAGTCAGCGGCGTCAGGCCTGTGCCCGGCAGCTTGTCGCCGTCGCGTCCCGAACGGCTGCCCAGAATGGTCAGTGCTTTTCGGAATGATTCGGGATAAAAACTTACTGTGTAGCGGTCGCACTTGTTTATTATGCCGTAGGTGTACCTCAGCGGGTTGATGTAGACAGTGACAATCGGGCGCCCTTTCCCCGGCGCGCCCCAGATGGTTCCCATGCTGCCCCAGCTGATGGTCATTGAGTTGAACTTCTCCGGCGTGCCGGCTGTCACCAGTGCCCAGTGCCGGTCAAAAAGACTGAAAATATGTGTGTCGAAATCCTGCGGTTTCATTTTTGCAGCGCTCCTTTCAGAATTCTGCCGTGAGCCATGCGGCTTCACTGAAAACAAACTCTGAGGATCAGAAATGGATTTTTCCCTCGGAAAACAGGGCCGTTTTCCCCGCAATAACGGTTCTTGCGCCTTCATAGCGGCAGTAGAGCACGCCGCCGCGTTCCGACGCCTGGAAGGCCTTAAACTCTGTCTTTCCCGTGACCTTTGCCCAGTACGGAATGACGTGGCAGTGTCCCCGACCGCACACTGGGTCTTCCCTCACGCCGCATTTCGGCGCAAAAGAGCGCGTCACGCAGTCGAACTCGCTGCCCCGGGCCGTAATATGCAGGCACGGCCCCTTGAATGTGCGGATTACCTCAAGGTCAGGCACTGCCTTTCTCACCTGTTCCTCGCTCTCAAGCACAAACAGCGTGTCGGCGCCCGTATAGGCTTCCAGCGGCATGAAGCCGACCGCTTTTTTCATTGTCTCCGCAAGAGGCAGCGGCTTCAGCTCAAACGAGGGGAAATCCATGGACAGAAGATCGCCCTTTTTTGTAACGGTCAGCCGCCCGCTCAAAGTGTCAAACTCGACTTTATCAAGCCCCGGTTCGGTGAAATTCAGTATGACAGAGGCTGTGGCAAGCGTCGCATGACCGCACAGCTCGACCTCCCCGCCCGGCGTGAACCAGCGCAGATGATACCGGCCGTTTTCCTTCACAGCAAAGGCAGTTTCGGAAAAACGGTTTTCCACGGCTATGTTCTGCATGGCGCGGTCGTCAATCCAGCCGTTCATAACGCAGACCGCAGCGGGATTTCCGGAAAAGACGCGGTCAGTAAATGCATCGACAACGTACTGCTTCAATGTCGTCACGGTTATCAGCTCCTTTTCTGCTTTGCGTTTATTATAAAATCGTGCTATGATACATGCAATCATAAAATTGTATGTATAACAATTTCATGCGGACAAAAAGGAGCTCTCCCATGCCTGTAAATTCTTTTGACAATTATCCTCTGTCGTGGAAGCCCGACAGGAAAAACCTGAAAGCGCCCTACTACCGTTCACTGGCCATGGATCTGGAGGAAAAGATCCGCAGCGGCAGGCTCAGAGAAGGTACAAAGCTGCCGCCGCAGCGCGAAATCGCCGATTATCTTGACCTGAACTACACCACCATCACGCGGGTTTATGACCTGTGCCGGAGAAAAGGTCTGATCTACGGCGTCGTCGGCAGCGGCACCTTTGTCGCGCCCCATTCAGCAGAGGACATCACGATTGTTTCGCAGGAAGGGCAGGACGGTGTCATCGAGATGGCGGCGGTCAACGGCTTTGAAGAATACAGCGGCCCGGTTGAACAGGCGACGCGCAGCGTCATCAGCCGCGGATATCTGCGGAACCTCTATGAGTATTCGTACCCGGCGGGGCAGCCTCATCAGAAGGCAGCCGGCGTCAGATGGATGGAACAGCTCGGCGTTCACGCCAGCGCCGAAAACACCGCCATTTTCAGCGGCGCGCAGAATGCGCTGGCCGTGGCAATGATCTCGCTGTTTTCCCCCGGAAACAAGATCGCCGCGGATGAATATACTTATTCCAACTTCATCGAACTGGCCCGGCTGCTTCATCTTGAACTGATCCCCGTCAGGCAGGACCAGTACGGCATGATCCCCGGCGAACTGGCGAAACAGTGCACGATCCACAAAATCAGCGGCATTTATCTGATTCCGACGCAGGGCAACCCCACAACGATCACTATTCCTCTTTCCAGACGCAGAGAGCTTGCCGGCGTCATTGCAGAAAATCATCTGACTCTTGTGGAAGATGACATCGCCTCATGGCTCAGCGCCGCCGGCGGAAGCGTGATTCCTTCCATGTATGATCTGCTGAACGGGCACAGCGTTTATATCTGCGGCATGACGAAAAGCCTGTGCACCGGGCTGCGCGTGGCCTACATGACCTTCGGGCCGGAGTTCAGGGACGCGCTGCTTCACGGCCTGCTGAACGTCAACATCAAAACATCGGCTCTCGACGCTGAAATCATCACCGAACTGATTCTCAGCGGCGCCGCGTACAGCATTGCCGCGCGCAAGCGCGCCTGGGCCGAACGGAACTGCAGGATCTACGCAGAATATTTCCCTGTCAGCAGAATCGAACCTCTGTACTATGAATGGCTGCCCATCAGGACGGACAAGCCGCCGCTTGAAATAGAAAACGGCCTGCTGTCCCGCGGCGTGCGCATTTACCATTCGCGGCGGTTTACAGCCGGCCGGGGAGGCCGGCAGGCCTGGCTGCGGGTTTCCCTCTGCTCCGCAGAATCCACGCAGAAACTGAGAAAGGGACTGGCAATTCTGAAGGAATACCTTGCGGAAAATCACCTTCTGACAGAGTCAGAGGATTCTCACGAAAAGGAATGACAGCGGCAGGCAGTGCGGACACAGGCGCCGGATTCCGGAAGGGCCTGCGGATGAAAAATTTTTCCTGCCGCTTTCACAGTATCCGGCAATTCCGCCGGCTGAAGGACGGAATGAAACGACGGCCCGCCCGAATATTCACGACGCCGCAGAGTAAAAACAGAAACACAATCTGTACGCTTTCAGCCCTGCAAAAGGGCAAAAGGACGCCGACAGACCGCAGGGTCTGCCGGCGTCCTTTTTGTTTGTTCCGGACTGCGCCTGTAAAAGTCACTTAGAATCTGATGCAGCCTTCAGGCACCCATTTCAGCATCTGCCGGCGTCGGTTCAGAAGCTCACCGTCTGTAAAGAACGTGCCGTCGCCGTTGGCGTGAAAAGTCCGCCGCTCTCGGCAGGCGGGGTTCTCCCACAGGCCGATGCCCCTGAATATCAGCAGGCCGCGGCGGTCAACGGCCTCTTCGAGCCTGCATTCTATACACGCAAGACACTCGGCAATCAGCGGCGCGCGGACACGTTCCGCAGGCAGCTTTGTCAGACCGCACGCCCTGAATTTATCAACCCTGCTTCCCGATGTCGTCCCGATCGTGACCGCCGCATCAATCAGGTCGACCCCGGGCACGCAGATCACGCATTCGCGCGTGTCCAGAATTCTCTGATAGGATTCGTTCCACGGGCCTGTTGAAATGGCAATGTGCGGCGTAAAGTCCATTACCATGTGCCATGAAATGGTCATAATATCGTCCCTGCCGTCACTGCTGCTCGTCACCAGCACAACCGGCCCCGGCTCAAGATATGTGAAGCCTCTCCGTATGTCGCCATGCTGCATTTTTCACACCTCCGGCCCTTCATTCTGAAGATTCCGCAGCCGCCGGGCATGAGCTGCGCCGCATGTTCTGGCGGCCCTTTCAGCTGCGTTCACGGCAATTTTATGCCGCTGCCGCCCGAATGGCAGTGCCGTATATTCATTTTATCAGTGGCAGATCTTAAGATCTTTGTTTTCCGGCAGCCTTCCGCCGCGGCAGCGCAGAAAAGCAGAAAACGCCGGGCAGAGCAGATATTTTTACGCTGGCGGCTGAATGTTCATTTCAAAGGCAATATCAGCGCGCTCAAACGGGAACTTCTTTCTGTCAACCGGCATTTCCTGAAAGCCGAACCTGCGGTAAAGGCGCACGGCATGAGTGCAGCGCCGGTTTGAGACAATAACCAGCCGGCTGATGCCCTTTTTCCTCGCGTAGTCAATGCAGGCTTTCAGACACGCACTGCCGGCACCTGTTCCCGTATACATGCCGCGCGCGGCAAATTTCATTATTTCCCAGTCGCCGTCCTCCCGCGGGGCCACCATGCAGCAGGCCATGACGTGCGAACTATCGTCAAGCGCAAAAAAGACCTGCCCTCCGGCCTCTATGGCTGAATCAACATTGTCCATTTCCTTCAAATCCTGTTCCTCAATCTGGAACATTTCCGAAATCCACGCCCTGTTCATCTCAATAAAATCCTGCCTGTATTTCGGATCATAGGGCACAACCTTCATCAAAACACTTTCCCTCTGCTATGACTGCTGCGCTTTTTCAAGCAGCTTTGTGACAGTGTCCAGAGCTTTTTCCAGTTCCGCACTTTCCTCAGGCGACAGCGGACTGAGCAGACTGCCGATCTCCGCGTCGGAACTGCTGATGAAGTTTTCGGCCCTGTTTCTGCCGGTTTCAGTCAGATAAAGCCCGTAGGAGCGTCCGTCGTCTTCCTTCCGTACCCTGCGGATGTAACCGTCATTTTCATGCCGGCTGATAATCCGGCTCAGATAGCTTTTGTCAATCTGCATCGTCTGCGCTATGTGCGCCGCAGTGCAGCCTTCCTGCCGGTAGATTTCAAAGAAAATTCTCGCCTCAGTCACAGAATACTCAGAGCCAAGATAATGGTTTCCCAGAAGGTGCATAAATGGCATGTAGAAACGATTGAATGCCCTGACCTTATGAACAAGCGCGCTTGTGCCGGCACCGGCTCTGCTCTGCTGAAAAACTGTCCCCGGCGCTGTATTTCCTTTCTGCATCATTTCCTCCATTCCCGCCTGCCCCTGTTCGTGCACTCAAGTTTTCACGGTTCAGGCAGTCAGATCTATATAGTTGACAAAATCAACCATACGAAATACCTCATATAGTTGATTTTGTCAACTACATTTTTTCAAATAAACTGATTTCCTGCAAACAGCAGCCTGAACCCAGCCCGGCAGAACGGCCGGCAGCGAAACAGGCGCATGCCGGCCGGGAAGTTTTCTGTTATCGGGTTCCGTCTGCACTGCATACGCCGGGATGTCCGCAGATCTTTTTGATTTCCTCAAGAAAGGCCGCAGCCGCCTGGCTGAGAGGCTGATACTTCTTCCATACAAAAAACAGATCCGCTGCTTTCGCTGTTCTGAGCGGCACAAAAACAATGTTCAGCCCTCTGGTATTGATGATGCCGCCGATGCACAGCGCATAACCCATTCCTTCTTCTACAAGCAGCGCAGCGTTATACAGCAGGTTGTATGTTGCCGCAATGTTCAGTCGTTCTGCCGGCATGCCAAGCTGCTTTTCAAAGGCAGACTCGAGCATGGACTGACGCGAAACAATCAGCGGCAATCCCGGCAGGTCGTCAATTTCTGCACTTTTTCTGCGTGCCAGCGGTGAGTCACGGCGCACCAGAAGTCCCCACACGTCACTTTCAGGAAGACGGATCGTGTTGTACTTTTCGAGAGCGCCCGGGGCAATCAGCACGCCAAAATCCACCAGCCCGCCGTCAAGTTTCTCACGTACATCCACGGAATTGCCGCTGTATAGCCTGAACCGGATGCCCGGATGCTTCTGTCTCAGGCGGCACGCTGCCCGGGCAGTCAGGCGCATCACTGCCGATTCTCCGCAGCCGATGGAAATTTCGCCGCTTAATCCGCCTCTGCCGGCAAGCATTTCGCTGCTGGTTTTTTCTGCCAGTTCAAGCATTTCTTCTGCACGGCGGCGGAGCAGCATTCCCTTTTCAGTAAGGCGCAGATGCTGTGAGCGGTTTCCTCTTTCAAACAGCCGCGCACCGAATTCCTGCTCAAGGGCGCGCAGCTGTCTGGAAAGCGTCGGCTGCGTCAGATGCAGCGCTTCAGCAGCGCCGACGATACTTTTTTCTCTGACAGCTGTCAGAAAATAACGAAGCACTCTCAGTTCCATTTGGCACCTCCTGCTTAACAAGCCTGCAGATTTTCAACCTTTGAGAACCTGCCGGCTCTGCGTTTTTGAGAATGATTATATGCTAAACAGGCATTTAATCAATGATAAATGTGGTATTTGTAATTTAATCCCCGCAGCCCTATAGTAAAGCCCTCAGAAAATTATGCTTCACAGGTGATAGTTTTCACAGACTGCTGATCTTACAAGCTGAAGATTCAAACTGTAAAAAGGAGTGGTAAAACCATGAACGCACTTGCACTGCTCGCAGGTACAGCAGCACTTTTGTTTGCATCTGCCGCCGTCACTGATGCACAGACAGTGCTGAAGCCGACAGCAGCTCCGGCAGAACAGAAACTTAATCTGACTCAGGAATGGGACAAAGTATTTCCTCCAAGCAGCAGGGTTGTCCACCGCAAAGTTACATTTCACAACCGCTATGGCATCACTCTTGCCGCAGACATGTACATGCCCGGAAACGCTGCCGGGAAACTGCCGGCTCTGGCAGTCTGTGGCCCTTTCGGCGCTGTGAAGGAACAGGCGTCAGGACTGTATGCACAGATTATGGCAGAACGCGGATTTCTGACAATCGCGTTCGACCCGTCATTTACCGGCGAAAGCGGCGGTGAACCGCGCAACGTCGCCTCACCTGACATCAACACAGAGGATTTTCAGGCTGCCGTCGATTTTCTTTCAGTTCAGGACAGCGTTGATCCGGAAAAAATCGGCATCATCGGCATTTGCGGCTGGGGCGGCATGGCACTCAACGCAGCTGCTATTGACACCCGCATCAAAGCTACGCTGGTTTCTACCATGTACGACATGACCCGCGTGACCGCAAACGGTTATTTTGACGCAGAAAACAGTGAGGATGCCCGCTTTGCGAAGCGTCAGGCGCTGAACAGGCAGAGAACTGAAGACTATCGCAGCGGCAGCTATGCCCGAGCCGGCGGCGTTGCCGATCCGCTTCCGGCAGACGCGCCGTTCTTTGTCAAAGATTATTACGACTATTACAAGACAAAACGGGGGTATCACGTCCGCTCGGTCAACTCAAATGACGGATGGAATGTCACTTCTTCGCTTTCATTCCTGAACATGCCGATTCTTCAGTACAGCCGGGAGATCCGCAGCGCTGTGCTGATGATTCACGGCGAAAAGGCACATTCACTGTACTTCGGCAAAGACGCATTCGCAAAACTGAAGGGGGAAAACAAAGAGTTTCTCGTCATTCCGGGAGCAGTGCATACTGACCTGTATGACCGCCTTGATATGATCCCCTTTGACAGAATCACAGAATTTTTCAGAAAGTACCTGAAATAACCGGCAGACTGGAACTGCTGTATCAAACCGTCAGCTTTCTTTCGCGGCCGGAAGAAAGCTGACGGCCAAGAAAAAACATCGGAAGCATTCAAAAAGAGACAACATGAATAATAAAGAAAGAGAGCAATTCAGTTCTAAAATTACGGTGCAGTATGCCCTGAAGTCATGCAGCAAAAACTTCCGGCACAGACGGCTTAAAATGCGCAGGCAATACACACTTGAAATTGCGCTGCCGCAGAGCGTCAGTCTGCACATATACAGCAGACACTTCTGAAACTGCAGAAATATAAAAAGGCAGGGCCTGATTATGGCCCTGCCTTTTTATTTCCTTCTTTTCTGTCTCTGAACCGGTTTAGATTCAGCTACAAATCCCACTTCACTCCGGCGTGAACCTTAACTCCGCGTTTCTTTCCCGCCCAGCCGGCTATGCCCACATCCACGGTCATATTGCCGTCTTTCTTCGGAAGCACCTGCCAGCCAAGTTCAAGCATGCCGCTTGAACCTTCAAGGCTCGGCGAAAGCGTGGAATCGCCGTCAAAGTACGCTGTCGCTTCATGGTCAAACTCGTACTGATACGCCAGCCCTGCGTAGATCGTGCTGCAGCCGTTCACATTCCGGCTCCACCGCGCGCCGACGCGGATCATGCTGCTGGTGACGTCGTCAAATTCATACGTTTCGCCTGTCGACAGCGGTGCTCTGAAGTCGTTCTGGTGCGTGTAGAAATACCGCAGATACGCGTTCAGGCTGCTGTTCTTCCTCAGATCAAAGACTCTGCCGATGCCTGCGTGGAATCCCCAGTAGTTTGTGTCATAGTCAAATTCCTCATGGGTGGTTCCGCCGTTCATGGCGTCGGTCTTGTAGTCAGATGCCGCACGCCCGCCGCGCACACTGCCCTCGTAGTAGAAGCCGTTATTGTTCTTCTGCCTCACGAAGATGCCGCCGCCGGTGAAGTGTCCGCTGCCGTCGGCGTGAATGCCCTCGCTGTAGCTGTCATAGCTGCTCTGTCCGTACTCGAAGAACGAACCGACAAGCAGCTCGCCGCCGGTGCTGACGAACCGGCGGGTAACTCCCAGGTTCAGGTTCCAGCCCTTGGCGTCGATGTGCGACCCTGAATCGTACAGCATGCTGCTGTAGCCCATACTGGCAAAGGGAAGCCATTTGGCCCTGGCGCGCGCCGCAATTTCAGCGCTGTCCATTGCGTAATTTACCAGCGCGTCCGCGCCCCCCGGCCGCCATCGCTGACGTGAAGACTGCCGTTTCAGCAAGTGATTTGGTCTGGGATTTCAGGCCGCCGCTGGTATTGACGGGTTTCAGTCTGATGTAGTCGTCCTCCGTGCCGTCTGTTTTCATTACGTACGTGATGGTGTACTCTTTTGAAACACCGATGGTCAGTGTGCCGAGATCGTGGCTGCCTTCAATGAGATTTCCGGCTGACGTGTCGATCTTTCCTGAAAGCAGGGTCACCTCGTCGCCCACGGAAAGGCTGAGGCCGCCGCTGGCGTAGGTGTTCACGGTTATGCCGGAAGACGGGACAACCAGACCGCTGCCGGTAAGCGTCAGAACTGTGTCTCCGGCGCCGGTGCCTGCGGGCAGGTAGAAGTTCAGCGTCTCGAAGTTCCGCGCTGAAAGAGCCTGCAGATCCTTATTGTAAACGTTCAGCGTGTTGCCGGTCACGAGGTCGCCCGTGCTGCCGGATGCCGCGGAAGTCCCCCCGCCGTAAAGGTCGGCATAGGCGTAGCTGGCGTTCAGGTTCATCGTGCCGTTGGTCGCGTTTCCCGTGCCGTCTGCTGCAAACACCACGCAGATCACTCCCGGATCGGACGCTGTGCCGACGCTGCCGCCCTCGAGGTTGAGTACCGCGTCCGATGCGCTGCCGTTCTCAGTGTAAACGCCGTAAACGTTCTGTGCGGACGCTCTGTCCTTCAGATTGACTGTTGTGCCTTTCACGAGGCCGCTGACGGTGCGGACGCCGTAAATATTCTTTGCAGCGGCGCTGCCGGTGAAATCGAGCGTTGTGTTCTCCACATCACCGCTTTCACTTGCGGCACCGCAGACAGAGCCGCTGATTGTGCCGCTCTGTATTGCAAGATGGCTGTTCCCTGCTGTGCCTGTGCCGCTGGCGCGGCTGCCGTATGCATTGGTAATTTCCCTGGTGCCGAGGTCAAGCGTCAGATCGTTGTTCTCAGCGCTTCCGTCATCAGAAGCGTTTCTGCCGTAAACTTCGGTCCGGACCGCAGTAAGCCGGATATAGTCGTCCTCTGCATTATCTGCTTTCACATCATAATCCCAGGTTACGTCTTCCAGCGCTGTGTCAGAAAACGCAAAGCCCGTCTGGGTCAGCTGTTCGGAAGGCGTGACGATCTGTCCGCCGTTTTTGTTGATTCTGCCGCTGAGCAGTGTGAAATAATCGCTGTTATAGAGCGGCTCAGACTTATCAATATTGTCTGCCGACGTCAGCGCGACATTGATGTTTCTGCCGCTGCCGAGAACCAGGCCGTCGCCGGTAAGTGTCAGAACTGTGTCTCCGGCGCCGGTGCCTGCGGGCAGGTAGAAGTTCAGCGTCTCGAAGTTCCGCGCTGAAAGAGCCTGCAGATCCTTATTGTAAACGTTCAGCGTGTTGCCGGTCACGAGGTCGC
>Ga0256404_1008039_pt1 | contig 16170 bp, 13 predicted proteins | sample RumenRJG_01DNA_FD_185990 | JGI IMG/M metagenome (GOLD analysis project Ga0256404, IMG submission 185990) | Bovine rumen microbial communities from Lethbridge, Alberta, Canada - RJG_01 | ecosystem: Host-associated > Mammals > Digestive system > Stomach > Rumen | place: Canada: Alberta | collected...
CAGCTTTGCGGGAGATGCGCTCCTTTTCAGCCGGTGTCACGCGCGTAAAGATACTTTTGAGTTGTTCCTTCATTATAAATATCACCTTTCTTTCATGCAGGGGATTGGGGGCGCAGCCCCCAAAGAAAGCCGCCAATCGGCGGCTCTGAACGGAGCTTGTGCTATACAAGCTCCCTGCTGGTTATTCCCTTAGACACCACCCCTATAGGGCGTGGATGGTTCAGTCTGGTGGTGTCGTGGGCGTTTTATCGACGGTCGGATGGTTCGGAACGTTCTCCTTCCCTGATGGCACCTACACGGCGCCATCAGCGGGATAGAGAGCAGGAAAAGGCACCGTGGCGGTGCCATCAGAAGAATTCATCGAGCGCGGCCAGCGCCGCCGCCTGATTCGCCTCCTGCTCCTCCGGCGTCAACTCGGTCAAGCCGACGACGCTTGCTTCAACCGGCTGAGAAACAGCGCGTGGAACGCTTTGCAACTCATCGCGGATGACTTGCCGGAGCGTGTCCGCCAGCACATCCTTGTCCAGCCCGCCGTTCATACGGGCAGCAATCGCTTCGATGACGAAGCGGTTGCGGGAACCGCGCTTCATGCCGCGCAGGAACTCGGCGGCCTGCCACTCCGCTTCGTTCCGCATATCAAAGCGGACATTAAATCGGTAGTCGGTCATCATGCTTTCCCTGCCTTGATCTGAAGCCCCGCCAGATACTCGTAGCCCTTGGCGGCAGCGCAGATGTCATCCACAAACTTCACACGTTCGGTGTTGAAGCTGTAGAAGTGCTTCACGAGGCAGCCGCCGCCGCCCGTGATGTAGAGCGTCATGGTGCCCTCGTCGTATCCGTGATCCCGCAGCCGATGAAAAATCTCCGCTACATACCCGGCTGCGGCGGCGCGGACGATGGCAAGATCGCTGTCGCTGATGCTCGCCGTACCGGTGCGGAACACCTCGTCGATAATGGCGTCGTTCAGCTCGCGTTGGGTTTGACGCATGAACGCCTCGCGCACGGCGAGCGTACACTGATGGACGCCGAACTTTTCCGTGAACATCTTTCCGGATTGCGGCTTGCCGTTCACAACGTACAGCACATTCATGGTGCCGTTGCCAATGTCGGCGATTAGGTTCAGCCCCTTGAGCTTGGTCGCAAAGGGCGCAATCGCCGCATAGCCCTGCGGATAAACCTTAACGCCGGCGATGCGGATGCGGTAGTCCACCTTCCTGTAGGTAAAGCGGATCTCCTCGTTCCGGCTGAGATAGGCTGCAAGCGCCTCTTTCTGCCCTGCGGTCCAAGTCAGCGGCAGACCCACCGCGAGAAAGACGCTCGCCTCCGTCAGCTGCTCATCCGCAAGCTCTCTTGCAATGGCGGCGAGCGTCAGGAGATAGTAGTCGTCGTCCATGACCTTATCCGGCAGGAACTCCTTATGCCCCTCGCCGATGAGGTAATAGCGTCCCTCGTAGACCAGCATGTCGCCGGTGAACAGCGGCTCGGTATCGGAGGCGATGATGCCGGTCGGGAAGCAGTGGTTTGCGGTTTTAATGTTGCCATAGCCCTGGTCCACGGCAATGATCTTGATTCCGTTCATGTCTTTCATAATCAGTGATCCTCCTTATTTTGCTTGATGATTTCGTTGTACAGCTCTTTATCAGCCGGTAACACGTTTTCACGGAAATACCGGCAGTAGATGGCGCTGGAGCAGATGAGCTGCACACAGGTTTGCGCTTCGCCATCGTCCAGAAGCAGGCAGTTCCCATCCGAACAGTTGCAGCAGCCGCTTCGCACCAACTGTCGGACAGATTCGACCTGCTCCGGTTTGATCTTCCATCTCATGGGCAGACCCCCTTTCGTGATTTCGGGCAGCAAAAGAGCCGCTGGGTATGTCACCCGGCGGCTTTTCGTTGCCTTCTACTCTCTTAATACTTCGGAATTACGGTTTTCAATGAAATCGCGCAGCAAAGCTAAATTAAAAAGCGCAACGCCGAAAAATCGTTGATATTATGCGGTTCTTATGATATGCTCGCTTTTAATAAGGAAAATCGCAGCGCGATTTTCTTGAAAATTCTCAAAATTTCTTTTTCGGCACGGTTTATGGGACAAGCCCTATGTTAGACTGGACGGTGGAGCATGGAAAACATATTTGCAAACGGCATTTTCACAGCGGACTATCGGGATGGCTGCGTCTATCTCGGTGGCAAAAAGTACCCTGCCGGATACTTTGTTCTGCAATTTCTGAATCAATACTACGTCAACGATACGGCAGCTCGAATCGCGGTGTTCTGCGACGGGGCAACCTACAACATCCGGCGTCAGCTCCGCTGTGGGTATCTGAACATCGGGGAATATGAAAAGATCGGGCGCAACACACTGGAAAGCCTGAAAGCCCTGCCGTGGCTCCGCCCGTTTGATACGCTCGACGTAGACGCAATGCGAAGACAGGTCACGGAGCTGTTCACGGAAGAGAACGGCGAGCGCATCTGCGAGTATTTCCGTAGCCGAGGTGAGATCGGCGCAATCGACCAGAACGAGGTGTGCGTCGGTACGGCAAGCCGGCGCTGTGACCTGACATATATCGGGAAGATGGAGACGCTGCTATCAGAGGTCAACGCCGTCCTTGCCTTTTTTGACACGCTGAGCGATGATATGACGGACGCGCTGAAGAATATCCGAGCGTTCATTTCTCGACTGGACGAAGCGGAGCGGCTCGACGAAAAGCATCTGCTGCCCATTGCGCTGGAGGTGTTCGGCTCCGCGCCGTTCCCGTTGACGGAGGAATACGTTGGGCTGAAAAAGAACAAGCGCAGCGCCGAAGCTACGGTAGCACGGCGGCTCCGCTTCGATCGCTATTACAGCTTCATTCTGACGGACTTCTTCGAGGGACTGCATCACGGGCACTATCCGCGCCGCTGCCCGGTCTGCCGGAACTATTTCCTGATGCAGAGCGCAAGGCGGACGATGTACTGCTCCGGGATGTCGCCCTACGAGGTGCGCGGAAAGCGGCTGACCTGCCGGGCCTACGCCGCCTATGTCCACCGTAAGGAGCTGGCGGAGGGCGATCCGGTCACGGATATTTACAATCGCCGGTGCAGCGTGATTCGTGCGGAGTGCAGCCGGGGCACAATCTCGCCGGAGTTTGCCGACGCTGCCAAGGCGCTGGCGCTGGAGCACAAGCATCGCGCGCAAAGCGATCACGAATACGCGATCACGCAGTACGAGAAGGACATGGAGCGCGAAAAACTCTATCACGACGCAGAACACTGAGGAAGGAGGCGGCGCCGGTGAAAGAAAAATACAGAATGTATCAGCTCGACCCGGTACCGCCAGAGCTGGATTTGCAGGAGTGCATCGACGGGTATCTCGATACCGGGGACGCGGCATTTCTGGCGCAGTTCCTGCATTGGTACGAGCCGGCGATCAACAACAAGGCGGAGAGCTTTGGACGGCAATACGCTATGACGGGGCATTTTGGAGATTTGAAGCAGGCATACGTTCAGGGCCTGCTGGAAGCCTTGGACGGGTACGAAAAAGAAAAAGGCCCGTTCGTTCCCTACGCGGAGCGCAGAGGCGAACGGGCCATGCATGATTATATTCGCACGATGCGGACAGGATGCACCGTGCCGAGCGATACGGAGTATTACCTGCTGAGAAAGGCGATGCGGCTGTTTGAGGAAAACGAACAGAAAACGGATGATGCGACAATCGCCATGATCGGCAAGGTAATCCGCCGCGAGCCGAAAACGGTGCTGGAGATGATTCGGAGCGGGACGCAGAATATGAGTGTCCTTGAACTCGACCGCGAGACCGGCGAAGAGAGCGACGAGCCGATGGAAGTCGGGAGTCTGAGCGACGAGCCGAGCGCGCTGTTCTTTCAGGCGTATCAGATGGACGCGCTGTACGATGCGTTCCGGGGGCTTGATTACAGGGAACGAGAAATGCTGGGGCGGCACTATGGTTTTTGCCCGGAGTGCTTCAGCGTCGTGGACAAGGCCGGCAGGCCGCTCCCGAAGGAAACCTACGAGGACATCATGCTGGATTTTGGGCTGTCCTCGCCGGACACGGTGGAGAAGATTTGCAGAAAGGCGCTTGGGAAAATGCGACGGGAGCTGATGAAATAGGAACTCCGGATTATCCAAAATGCGGGTAAAACTTGAATTTGATGCAAAAATGCCTTATTATATAAATATGGGAGGGTGGGACAATGAACAAACAGCAACTTGCATCCTTAATATGGGATACTTGCAATGATCTGCGGGGATCTATTTCCGCTGTAGAATATAAAGACGTTATTTTGGGGCTGATTTTTTATCGTTTTCTTTCCGAAAACGAAGTGTCGTATCTGAAAAAGCAGCACTGGACCGAAGAAATCATGGCGGCAGAGCTTACCGAAGAAGATGCCCGCACAATGAAACAGTGCAAAGAGCATCTTGGCTACTTTATCGCCTATAGCAATCTTTTTACCACTTGGACAAAAAACGCCTTTTCTGTTGCGGATGTAACCACGGCGTTGAGTGCATTCGTTCGTAACACGGACAGTAGCGCCGACCACCAAAAGCTTTACAACGACATTTTCAAATCGCTCGGAGAAAAGTTGAGCAAAATCGGTTCCATCAGCGAACAAACTTCCCATCTGAAAAAAGTGATAAAAGTCGTAAATCGCATTCCGATGGATGAAAACAGGGGGTACGATGTTCTTGGCTTTATCTATGAGTTTCTGCTAAAGAATTTCGCCTCAAACAGTAAAAAGGACGGCGAGTTTTATACGCCACACGAGATTTCGGTCCTTATGTCCGAAATCATCGCACATAATCTGCGTGACCGGGAGCAGATCAATATACTCGACCCGACCAGCGGATCGGGCTCCCTCCTCATAAATATCGGCCAGAGCGTTCAAAAATATCTGCAAGACAGTAGCAACATCACATATTATGCGCAGGAACTAATTCAGGAAACCTTTAACCTTACACGCATGAATTTGGTCATGCGCGGCATCAAGCCGCAAAACATCAAGGTGCGTCGCGGCGATACCCTGGATGCTGACTGGCCCTATTTCGACGATGCTGATAAAGAAAGGACTTATGAATATATCCCGGTAGATTGCGTTGTCTCAAATCCGCCGTACTCCCATAAATGGGATGCAGACTCCCATACCGGCGATAAGCGATACAAAGAATACGGCATAGCTCCGGCATCAAAAGCAGACTACGCTTTTCTGCTACATGATCTCTACCACCTGAAAGACAACGGGATCATGTGCATTGTCATGCCGCATGGCGTGCTGTTTCGCGGCGGATCGGAAAAAGAAATCCGTACCAGTCTTGTTGAGCATAACAACATTGAAACGATTATCGGCTTGCCGGCCAACTGCTTCTACGGTACAGGAATTCCAACGATCATCATGGTGCTGAAAAAGCACCGGGAAGCCAGCGATGTCTTGATTGTCGACGCTTCCAGAGAGTTCTTTAAGGATGGCAACAAAAACAGACTTTCTGGCCACCATATCAGGAAAATTGTTGACACTGTCCTCACACGCGAGACCGTACCGCACTTTGCGACGCTTGTGTCCAAAGAGCGAATCAAGGAAAACGACTATAACCTGAACATTCCGCGCTATGTGGAAGCGGAAGACAAGGTGCCGGTTGATTTGCATGCGACGGTATTCGGCGGGATTCCCAATTATGAGATTGAGCATCTTCACACGTTTTGGCCGGCGTTCCCGTCACTCCGGGACGAGCTTTTCAAACGTCAGGACGAACATACATCCAAGGTGTCCTGCGACAACATCAAGACCGCAATTCACCAAAATCGTGATGTGCTTGCTTTTAAGGCAGCGTATACAGCGGCATTTCAGACACTTGAAGAACAGCTTTATACGCTTTTGATCGAAAGCCCGATTGAAAACGTGCAAAACCTGAAAGCGGATATTATCAAACGGATTTTTGCGCTCTGCGAGCAATTTGACATCGTAGACAAATATCTTGTTTTCAAGGCTTTTGACGAAGAATGGGAAGAAATCAGCATAGACTTGGAAGCAATCCGCTTGCAAGGATTGAATGCTGCCCGCAGCATTGAGGATATTGAGGTATATGACAAAAAAGAGCAGGAGACCATCAAGAAGGGCGAAGAAGGACGTGTGATCCCGTTTGCCCTGATTCAGAAGCACATGTTTGCGGATGAATTTGTAAAGCTGGAAGCATTGAACAAAGAGCTTACCGGTACTGCATCGGAATCGGATTCATTTTGGGCGGATATGGATGAAGAACTCAAGGAAACGCTCAAAAAGAAGGATGACGGTGACAAAGAACAGAGTGAAGCAAAGCTGGATACCAAAATCCTCAAAGAGAAGTATCAGGAGGTAATGGGGGCGCTGTCCAACGAAGCCACGCGGAAGTATGCCGAATACTTGAAACTGAAACCCAAGGAAAAGGTCGCATATCAGAATGAGCATACGGAACTGACATGGCCGGACGCTTCGGAGAAAAGTGCGAACGGCACATATAAGCAGGGGGCTATAAAGGCTATCGTTGAGCAAATCAAGAATGGAATTGAACTGCCAGAGGATGAGGACGACTATAAAGTTCGTTATCTCTATTTGCTTGGGCAGCGGGTTTCTGCACTCAAAAAGCAAATTAAGGAAGCTAAAGCGGATTTGGATCTCAAGGCAAGAGACGCTATCGTATCTCTTACCGAAGATGAGATAAAAATGCTCCTGCGGGAGAAATGGCTTGCGCCGATCATGTCGGGCATCAATAGTATACCATCAGATATTGAGCGAGACTTGGAGCGCAAAATCACCGATATTATTCGGAAGTACCAGAACCCCATCGCTGCTCTTGATTCGGAGATATCAAAAACGGAAAATACTCTTGTTGGCTTGCTCGGCGATTTGACCGGCGATTCGTTTGATATGGCGGCAATCGCAAAAATGCAAAAGCTCCTGGGGGGTGATAGCGTATGAGCGCCCCCCTTCTCAGGTTTTCCGAATTTGATAATAATTGGCTTACCAAAAGCTTTGGAAACACGTTTACAGGACTTCCGAATAACACTCTATCAAGGGCGGAACTCAGCGATGAAGATGGTTCCGTCAAAAATGTGCATTACGGAGATGTCCTTATCAAGTATGGTGCGTTTTTGGATGCTGCGGAGGAGAGTATTCCTTTCATTTCATCGGGCGAGCTTGCCGAGAAGTGGAAAAATGCCGCGTTGCAGAGCGGCGATGTGATTATTGCCGATACAGCCGAGGATACTACTGCCGGAAAATGTACGGAGATTGGAAAAGCAGAAGGCGACACCATTGTGGCAGGGCTTCATACGATTCCGGTACATCCTCGCTTTGAGTTCGCCGCTGGTTATCTCGGCTATTATATGAACTCCGATGCGTTTCACAATCAGCTCTTGCCGCTGATGCAAGGAACAAAGGTAACCAGTATTTCAAAGACCTATCTGAGTGAAACAAGCCTGCGGTTCCCTACCGATTTGGCAGAGCAAGGAAAAATAGCAGGTTTGCTTCGCAATTTGGATTGTGACATTACCCTGCAGCAGCGCAAGTGCGACAAGCTCATTGCGCTGAAAGCAGCTTGCCTCGATAAGATGTTTCCCAAAAACGGGAGCAAGGTGCCCGAGCTTCGCTTTGCGGGCTTTTCTGGCGATTGGGAACAGCGTAAGTTGGGCGATATAGCAGATTCGTACTCTGGTGGAACTCCTACAGCGGGTAAAACAGAATACTACGGAGGCAACATTCCTTTCATAAGGTCTGCTGAGATTAACAGTGATTCAACTGAGCTTTTTTTAACAGAAGAAGGACTAAATAACTCTTCAGCAAAGATGGTAAAAAAGGGTGATATCCTATATGCGCTATATGGTGCTACAAGTGGCGAAACTGGTCTGGCACGCATAGACGGGGCAATAAATCAAGCTATTTTGGATATCAAACCACATGCGTATTACGATGCGCCCTTTATTATGCACTGGCTCAGAAAGAGTAAGGAGAGTATTATTGGAACATATCTTCAAGGAGGACAAGGAAATTTATCAGGAACCATAGTTACATCACTTTTAATTGATTGTCCAAAATACGAAGAGCAGAAAAGAATAGGCGAGTTTTTTACATATCTTGATAATACTATCACCCTTCATCAACGTAAGTTGGAAAAGCTCCGTCAGCTCAAGCAGGCCATGCTACACAAAATGTTTGTATAAAGGCGGAAACACCTATGCCATTCAACACTGAAAAAGAATTTGAAGATGCGCTTGTCGCAAAGTTGACAAAGCTGGATAACCAGTGGTCGCGGGATATTCTGTCCTATTCTACGGAAAAGGATTTGATTGACAACTGGGCAAAAATTCTATACAGCAATAACAACGAAACGGATAAGCTGAACAACTGCCCGTTGACCGAAACGGAAATGCAGCAGATTATCAGCCAGATCAACGGTGAGAGTCCCTTTGCCATTAATCGCCGGCTGAACGCGCGCTATATCTCCATTATCCGCGACAATCCGAAGGATACGCTGCACAACGGCAAGCGTGTGGACTTGTTCATTTTTGATAAGGATGAAATCGCCGCAGGGCGAAGCGTCTACCAGATTGCGCGGCAGCCAAAACTTCCAATCCCTTCCGAGGTCTTGGGTAATCGGCGAGCAGATTTGATGCTGCTGATCAACGGTATGCCGCTTTATCATATCGAGCTGAAAAACACGCCGGTTAAGGTAGAGCAGGCCTGCAACCAACTTAGCAAATATATGCAGCACGGTGCGTTCACCGGTATTTTTTCCTGCATCCAGGTCTTCGTGGCAATGACACCGGAAGAAACCCTGTATTTTGCAAATCCCGGTCGTGAGCGCAAGTTTAATTCCGACTACTATTTTCATTGGGCGGATTTCAACAACAAATATATCAATGAGTGGGAAGAAATCGCGGAAAAGTTTCTTTCCATTCCGATGGCGCATCGCCTGATTGGATACGGAACGATTGCCGATGGAACGGACAACGTGCTGAAGGTAATGCGCAGTTATCAGTATCACGCTGCCTATAAAATCTATTCGCAGGTTGTCAAGCGCGTCGATTGGGATGACGGACAACAAAAAGGCGGCTATGTGTATCATACGACCGGCAGCGGAAAAACCATGACCAGCTTTAAGTGCGCCCAGCTCATCAAATCCTCCGGGAAGGTCGATAAAATCGTATTTCTCATGGATAGAGACGAGTTGTGGAAACAGACATATGACAATTACCGCAATTTCTCCGACTGTGATGATATTGAAGATACCGAAAATGCGGTCAGCCTGTTATCCAAGCTGGAAAACGATATACAGAGCCTCTTGGTGGTCACATCGATTCAAAAAATGAATTTGTTGACGACCGTTGAGCCGAACAAATATGCCGCGCGGATTGCTAAGGTCAAGAAGAAAAAAGTTGTTTTCATTATAGACGAGGCGCATCGCTCCACATTCGGAACGATGCTTCGCGATATAAAAATCACCTATCCGCGCGCTATGTTCTTTGGCTTCACCGGAACACCCATCAAGGATATCAATGCGATTGATGGAATCACCACGGAAGGCTTGTTTGGCGAGTGCCTGCACCAATACAGAATCAGTGAAGGAATCCGCGATAAGAATGTGCTGGGATTCAAACCGTTCAAAATCGTGACCTTTGATGAGGAAGACCTCAGAAGCAAAATCGCTTTACTCAAGATTGGTAAGAGCAGCGTGGAGGAGTTGACTGATGAGGAATTTGAGAAGTATCATGAACTTGCTTCCCGCGACATGGTGCATGTGGAGGCGGATATCAACAAAAGCCTATATGCGGACGGTGAAACCGGCGCGGCGCACAGAGAGAAAGTCGTAGAAGACATTCTGACCAAATGGGAGCGGATCAGCTTCCGAGGCAAGTATCACTACATTCTGGCAACGTCATCGATTCGGGAGGCTATCGAATACTATCGGCTATTGAAGAAGAACGACAAGGGCCTGTTTGTAACAGCGGTCTTTGACCCACATACCGACAACGAGGATGATGATATCTTCAAAGACAAGGCCGTGGAAGAGATATTGATCGACTACGGAAATCATTTCAACATGAAATGCTCTGTCGGCGCGTATCGGCGCTTCAAGGATGATGTTTGCGCACGGCTTGCACACAAGGAGCCGTACAAGGACGTGGACAGCAGACGCGAAGAAGCGGTCAATATCGTAATTGTCGTAAATCAGCTCTTGACCGGATTTGATTCTGCTTGGATTAATACGCTTTATCTGGACAAAGTATTGGAGTATGAGCAGTATATCCAGGCGGCATCCAGAACGAATCGGCTGAACGGCTATGAAAAGCAATACGGAATAATCAAATACTGCCGCAAACCGTATACAATGGATGCAAATGCGCTGGAAGCGCTAAAACTCTACGCCGAAACTGATTATAATTCTGTATTCGTTTCATCCCTGGGGCAGAATGTTATTGCCATAAATAATGCGTTCCAGCGTATTGCCACGTTGTTTGAATCAAACGGGATTGAAGCCTTCAGCAGACTTCCCGAGTCCCAGCAGGACATCAACCTGTTTGCTGATTTGTTCAATAATATCAGCAATTACTATTACCGGTCGATACCGCAACTGTTTACATGGGCGCAGAAGACCTATAACACGGATGACGCCGGCGAGGTTTCGGTGGATTTAGACGAAGCGACATACGAAACGCTTCACCAAAGGTACTGCGAGATACCGAGGACGGTTCCGCCGGGGGGCGATATCATTTATGATATTAAGGCGTTCCTTACGGAAATCTCTTCGGCTGAAATCAACCGTGCATTTATAGAGTCCAAATTCTCAGAGGTACTTAAGGATCTGTCTAACGATGCAAATCCCGAAGATATCCGGGAACTTTTGGACGATTTGAGATCCAGTTTCGCCACACTGCCCGCTGATGATCAGATAACTGCGGAAGCAATTCTGGAAGATGCGCTCTCCGGTGATCTCAAACAGCACGGCCCTATCAAGACGCTTGCAGAGTATATAGAAATATACAATCGGAATAGCCTGAGAGCCAACATTGAGAAGTTCGCAGATTCCTTTGGCTTTGATAAGGAAAAGCTGACGCGAATCATGGTGTATCACCTGAATGAAGGCAATCTCCTTCAGGGCGGTATGTTTGACCAACTCATCGATACTATGGATTTTAGCAGGGCAAAGGCTACCATAGAGACCATCGAGGGCGCGGAAATAAGGCCGCATCGCGTGGTTCAGAAGGCAGAAGAGTATTTGAAACAGTTTATTCTGTCCGGTGGACGTGTAAACTGGACGTGAGAGTGCGAATCGCAATTGCAGGTCAGAAGCGAACAACTGGGCTGATGAGCACAAAAAGGAACTGTTGAAGAGGACACTGTAAACAGGGGGGGGTGACCCGATTGGCCGAAACACTCAGTGGCGTGAACGGGAAAATCATTCGATGGGCGCGTGAAAACTACAATATGTCACCTGATGAGGCGGCGCAAGCTATCGGCGTCGACGTTTCCCGTTATATGAATTGGGAAGTTGGAGCGGAACATCCAACGTATGCAAAGCTGAAAAAGATCAGTGATGTTTTTCGCAAGCCAAGCGCTGTGTTTTTCTTCCCAGAGCCTCCGCAGTTGCCAAAAATCAAAGGCGATTTGCGGACTTTGCCTGATGAGGTTGTAAGCACGTTTAGCAAAAACGTTATCATTCAGTTTGAAAAAGCAAAAGTTTACCAACTTAGCTTGCAGGAATTATACGGGAACAAAGAAAGCATCATTGCGCAAAGAGACACTTTCCCAATGGGCACAGATCAACTGTGTGCTTTCTTCAGAACTCGGCTGGAATTTCCCATTAATGCGCAAAAGGCAAGGAAAAGCACAAAAGTGGTTTTTGAGATATTCCGAGAAAAGTTCTATGATCTTGGAATATATGTATTCAAGGACGCATTTAAGGATGATCGCATTTCGGGAATTTGTATGAATGATGAGCATTTCCCCGTAATTATCATTAACAACTCCATGTCTTTCGCGCGTCAGACTTTCACGATGTTCCACGAGTTATATCATTTGATTTCTGATACAAGCGGCGCTGAGATTATTCGAGACGATTACTATAGTAAGCTAAACGAGCAGCAAACAGAAGCCGAGAAAGCATGTGATACCTTTGCCAATGCATTCCTGGTGCCGATGAGTGACTTTGAGCAGGAGCTGAAGAAAAAGCCCCTGAACGAAGAGCGAATCGAGGAATTGTCTACGCTATATTCCGTCAGCAAGGAAGCCATCATGTATAAACTATACATGATGGGGAAAATGACCTCTGCGGAATATAATGATTTAAAAGAAATATTCTATGGTGAAGCTATTCGTGGCAGTAGCAAGCGTCAGAAAAAGAGCGGTGGAAATCATTATTATACTCAACTCACATATCTTGGCCAGAGATATACAGGAGATGTTTTTAAGCAATACTTTTCCGGAAAGATAGACAGTTATCGCGCAAGCGAGATGTTGCAAAGCAAAGTAGATCATCTGCCAAACCTTGAAACCGTCTATTTCAGGGGGGTGAGCAGATGATATATGTTCTGGACACCAACGTTATCCGCACACTCTTGAGTTTCTTTCCCAAAAAGGGAAAACGATATGAAGAGGTTTGGAGAATGATTGATGAGAAAATACAGGCCGGAGAGTTTATTTCCGTTGATGAATGCTATAACGAGTTGGCGAGGCAATTTTCAGATAGTACAGATCAATATCAGTGGTTTCATGCGCACAAGGATATGTTCAAGAACCCAGATGATAAAGAATCAATTATTATAAGTCAGCTGCTTTTGAAACCCAAAATGCGGGAAACTGTTCATTTGAAGAACATTTTGGAAAATCGTCCTTCAGCAGATGTTTATATTGCAGCAAAGGCGAAAGCGGTAGGCGCGACAGTTGTTACCAACGAAAACTACAGGCTACATTCTGCACAGCTTCCAAATCTCTGTGAAGAATTGAATGTGCCGGCGATTTCCTATGACGATTTTATGGAAGCAATCGATCAATAATTAGTTGGTCACAGAGCAGCTTCAAACAATTGTCCATCAGATTGCCAAGGATTTGACGCAGCCGAAGTATGCAATCGCTGCCAAGTATGACTGGCAAGCGGTTCGGGTATCCGCACGGAGCAATAGGGAGGCCCCACATGAACAAAGACCCGTTTGAAGAGTATCTTCGCCAAAGCGAACCGAATAAGCGCGATCTTGGCTATGCGTGGCAGACGGCTGTAGGGCTGCAGGCTGTGGATGGCCTGGAAACGTCGCGCTATTTGATCGAAACGGCAAAGAAAAACATCGAGGGCGAGATTTCTCTCGAAGAGGCCAACGCGCTGATCAACAGCTATTATGCGGAGAGCCGGCAGCACGATGCGGACCGGACGGAGGAGGCCGATAAGGTTTCCGCCCGTATCGCGCAGCTGCTGGCGGAGCAGTCCTTTGTGTTTTCGCCGGCGCAGTACCTTTCCATCCACAAGCGCCTGTTTACGGGCATCTACAAGCACGCGGGACAGATTCGGGATTACAACATCACCAAAAAAGAATGGGTGCTGGACGGGAACACCGTCATCTACGGCGGCGCGTCTGAACTGCGGGCGACGCTGGATTACGATTTTGCGGCGGAGAAGGCGTTCCGCTATGACGGCCTTTCCATGAGCGAGATCATCACGCATCTGGCGGCCTTTGTCTCCCGCCTGTGGCAGATACACGTTTTCGGCGAGGGAAACACGCGCACGACCGCCGTGTTTTTCATCAAGTATCTGCGGACGCTGGGCTTCGACGTGACCAACGACATTTTTGCGGAAAATGCGTGGTATTTCAGGAATTCCCTCGTGCGCGCCAACTACAATGACCTCAAGCGCGGCGTCCATGAGACGACGGAGTATTTGGAGCTGTTCCTCCGCAACCTCCTGCTGGGCGAGCGGCACGAGCTGCACAGCCGGTATCTCCACATCGGTGCGGCATCCCAGAAACAGGACATTGGAAATACAAAACAGGACATTGACGGCAAAAAACAGGACATTGACGGCGCGTTTCCCTATGGCAATGTCCTGAAAGCGGCGGGCGCGTCTGCCAAAACGGCGGATCATGTACGGAAAATGTTTGCGGAATACGGATTTGAAATCATATTCGGACGCAGCGACGTTACCTCGCTTCTGAATATTACGGCTTCGCCAGCGTCCACCCTGCTGAAAAAGCTGGCGGATATGGGCGTAACGGAAGCCGTCAGCGGCTTGGGAAAGGGTAAGTACCGCTTCAAGCCAATTGGTTGACATAAAATTGGAGGCGGCTATTAGCCGCCTCCTGTCGTCCTCGAATTGTTTTTTGCTCAGTATGAAATTTAGCAGTAGATCAAATCATGCAACACGATCTCCTCCGCTGCAAAGCGGACGGCGTTCATCCGCCTCACCCACTCCATTTGGTTTTCCGCCTTGAGATGCTCGGTGATACCCTCGCGCTTTGCTGTCTCCGCGATGAGGATTTCCGCCATTTCGGATGCCGTGCGGTCAACCTCTGCCAGATGGTTGTTCAGCTCACCGGAGAGTAGCAAGCCGGTGTAAATGCCGTCTTTGTGCTTTTTCAGATAGATTCTTCGCCTCTCACCCCAAATCCCGATGTTGGAGCTGTCGGGTGCAATGAGGTCAGGGATAAGATAATCGCCCTCGCGGTGGTAAGTCAGCTTTTCACTCATAGCGATGTCTCCTTTTTAATTTGGTAGTTTCATCATACCAATGGCAATTTGAATAGTCGAATGTGCGAGTGATAAAAGTATGATTCCTGCCGTGCGGCGTACGAAATTTTTCTCTTATTTTTTCCCTTACCAGCATAACATGGGCTAAAATCACGTGGGATTATGTCACAGATAAAGTTGCAATTACAATACAGATTGGCATGAAATGATATACAAAAACACTCGAAAACACCCAAAAAGCGGAATTCGAATCTGCCCAGCAGCTCCATGAAAACCCCGTTATCGCAAGATAGCGGGGTTTTTGTTATGTTTTTTGTGACCGCATCCTTACTTTTCGGCAGTTTTGCATTTGTTTTGTTATAACAAGCAAATCGGCTGATGGCAAAAGGATGCGGTCATTTTGCTTGTTTTTTACACCTGTTTTCAGCCAAATCCTGTTGCCCATTTGCCATCAGTGGTCAACAGGTAATTTTTGCAGTTCGTAATAGGTAGCACTTGCAAAAAGTGAAATTGGGCCTTGATATCGCTCCGCTGAAGAGTTAGGATGTGACAACTTCTGAGGGGGTGGTAGCATTATGAGCCTACTGTCAGACTTATATTCCGGTCAAATCATACCGTGTGAACACTTTGGGAATCCGACAGGCAAAGAATACACGGAAACGGTTGACAGAGCAATTCAAACAGAAGAAGAGCTGAGAAACAGCTTGACAGAACAGCAAAAGGAAAAACTCGACAGTCTGCTGTCGGATAGGATGCTGTCAGTCACCTTGGAGGTCGATAGGATGTTTGAGTATGCCTTCAAGCTTGCCTTTCGCCTTGCAACGGAGATTTTCACAGATTAGGGAGTGCCGGAAAAGGCATTCCCTTTTCTTTCTCTTGAAATAAAGAATTGAACGATTTCCTATCTTGATTATAACTAAATCTCTTTGTGCGCTCATTTTCAATCATTTTTTCAAAGAAATCGAAAAAGGCATTCGAAAAAAGTGAAACATAAATCCTCTTCCTCTTACAGTTAAGATTACTTTGAATCAAGGGGTGATGTGCGTGAAGAAAACAACCATTGTAGACATTCGGGTAGAAACTGAATGGCTGGCAAAAGTCAGGGCTGCGGCAGATAGAAAAGGCATGGGCTTCAGTCAATTCATCCGAATGGCGGTTGATTATTACTTGAACCGCTATAAGAGATAAAAGCAGAATAGACAGACGGTATGGAGCAAATGGCTCTGTAACCGTCTGTCTTCGCTTTTAAGAGGGGTTATCAACTCAAGCAACTCTTTTATCGCTTCAAAGGCAAAACCGCGAGACATCGCCGTTTGAGGGGCTAAAATCGAGCATCTACTCGATATTTCAGCAAATACAATCGCAGACATCTTGAAAAAGCAAGAAATATAGGTTATACTGGCAAATTAGAGGCATACCTATTTGGACATTGACGGAGAGTGTCACTATGAAAGTTAGTTACGATAAGCTTT
>Ga0256404_1008040_pt1 | contig 16170 bp, 11 predicted proteins | sample RumenRJG_01DNA_FD_185990 | JGI IMG/M metagenome (GOLD analysis project Ga0256404, IMG submission 185990) | Bovine rumen microbial communities from Lethbridge, Alberta, Canada - RJG_01 | ecosystem: Host-associated > Mammals > Digestive system > Stomach > Rumen | place: Canada: Alberta | collected...
TACCAAACGTTGAGCAATTACACCTGTCAATGTTGATGATACCAAATAATCTTTTGCACCCATTTCAATTAAACGGGTAACAGTAGCTGCTGCTGAATTTGTGTGAACGGTACTCAATACAAGGTGACCTGTTAAAGCTGCAGATATGGCAGTTTCTAACGTTTCATAGTCACGAATTTCACCGACTAATATGATATCAGGGTCTTGACGTAATATTGCACGCATACAAGATGCAAAAGTAATACCTGCTTTGACATTTACTTGAGATTGGTTTATACCATCCAATTTAATTTCTATCGGGTCTTCAATCGTTGTAATATTCACAGATTCATCATTCAAACTTTTTAATACGGAATAAAGGGTTGTTGTTTTACCTGAACCTGTAGGACCGGATGTCAATATAATTCCGTTTGGAGCGGCAACCATCTTTGTAACTTTTGCAATATCTTCATCCGTCGCACCTGCTAAAGAAATCTTCTTATCTTCAACTTTTAAACTGACAGCAGGTGCCAATACACGAATTACAACTTTCTCTTTACCCGATACCGGCAAAGTATTTATACGAAAATCGTATGAAGTATCCTTATAAGGCAATGAGAACGTACCATCCTGAGGACGACGTTGCTCTGCAATATTCATTCTTGCCAAGACCTTGAAACGTGTGATAATTGATGATTCAGCTTTTTGAGGAATATCTACAATTTTTTGCAGCATACCGTCTTTTCTGTATCTGACAATATAACCGGTTAAACGCGGTTCTATATGAATATCTGATGCCCTTAAATCGATAGCATTTGTAATAATTTGATTTACAAATTTTGCAACAGCACCTGTTGAATCCAACAATTCCGCATCCAATTGATCAGCCAAACTCGGACCGCCCGACATATCAACAGCTTCAGCATTCAACTGCTCAATCATTGATTCTGTCTGTTTCTTCTGTTTATTAAAAAGCTGAGCAACAGAATTCTTAAATTCATGATGTGTCATCAACAATTGTTTAGGATTTTGACCTGTTATGTAAATTATTGATTTCAACACATCAGGCGGCAAAGGTTTGATAACACCGACAGTTAAAGTCCGTCCGTCTGAAGATATTGGTAAAACAGAATTTGTCTTTATAAATTCTTCAGGCAAAATATCCGCAACATCTTTTTGTTTTGTCAATTGCTCTGTCGAAACAAGCTCATAACCTGTTTGTTCATTCAATACTTGTTTTAATTGCTCTAATGAGATGAAACCCATTTCATAAAGCATTGAACCGATAGGGGTATGAGTTCTGCCTGCTTGAGTTAAAGCACTTTCTAATTGTTGTTGAGTTAACACACCTTTAGCTACAAGCATTTCACCTATTTTTGATTTGGATGCACCTGATGGAGGTGTAACAGGAGATGATGCTACAGGATTCGATGCCTGCGGAGCTTGAGTTTGAGGTGTTTGACCTGAAGCCGCAGGCACAGTCGAAGCTGGGACAAAATCACCTAATAATTCAGCCAAATCATCAGCGCCAACTAGCATAAATCTTATCGGATTTTCAAAATATCTTTTTAATTCACTATTAATTCTGTCTTTATCCGAATTCTTCGATACCGCAACAAACAAACAATCTCGACGAATACTGATGGGGACGAACATAAGTTCCCCCATCAGTTTCTTATCAACTTCATCGACAATACGTCGGTCTATGCTATTTTTTAATCTTAAAATGACTTCGTTCATGTTTTATTTGTCTTTGCGTAATACGGAGAAATTATAAAGTAACTTCTTCCCCTGCGTCTTCTGTATCTACAAGAATTTGAGGCGTTAACATAATAACCATTTCTTGTTTTTCTTTTTGGTTTCTGGTACTTCTAAAGAACATCCCAAGTACAGGAATATCACCTAAAAATGGTATTTTGTTAACAGTTTTGGTTTCATTTTCGCTGATTAAACCACCTATAACCAGAGTTTCACCATCTTTAATCCTTACCCCTTTAAGGTCAAGATTTCTTCTTTGAAGTAATGTTGCTGCGAGATCTTCTTTTCCTGGAACAGCACTAGGTGTAGTTAACTGACCTGCAATAGTTGCATATTCCGGTTTTATATCTAACGTTACATAGCCGTCAGGACTGATGAACGGAGTAATAGAAACTTTTATACCATTATCATCTTGTATATCATAGTCTTTTTGTACTTGAGATGATCCTGTACCGGTTGAATCCAAATATTGCGATGTTACTTTTGCAACGTAATCTGATGTCAAATCAATAACTGATTCTTGCCCGCTTGTTAATAATACTCTAGGATTTGCTAACACTCTGCCTTTTGTATTTTCAACCAAATAGTTTACAGTATATACAAGCGTTGGTGAATGTGACCATCTGTTACCATAAACTTGCCCGTTCATATCACCATTCTTGCTGTTAGAGGTATAACCGTGACCGGCAAAGAAAATCGGCAAATTGCTATTTGTAGAAAATCCTGTACCGCCACCGGCATTAAATGAGAAATTCTTGCTCATAAATTGCCAAGCGTTTGAAAATTCCTTACTTCCTTCTTCAGATAATTCTACAATTTGAACTTCCAAATATGCTTGAGGAGATTTTTTGTCATTTTCAGCAATATAATCTCTAATCATATCCAATTGAGTTGCAGAACCGCCAATAACCTGAATTGTACCTTGAGTTGGGAAATATGTAACCGTTAAGTTTTTAAACGGTAATGAATCCATATCATCAGCATTGGCATTTTGTTCTACAGAACATAACAATTTACCGCCACCGATAGCTAAACCTTCTCCTGAACCACCGCCTGAAGACATAGAAGCATCAGAAGCATAACCTGTCGGCACACCTTCAATAGATGCAGCGCCACCGGTTTCTCCTCCACCACCTTCTCCTGCTCCACTCGGAGTCATGATAGAAGGTATCAAGGTTGAACAAATCAAACCTGCCATTTCAGCTGGTGTAGTATGATTGACTTTGAATGAAGTTATTGATGGCTTTCTGTCAAATTGGTCAATTATTCTTTGAGCCAACATAGCATCATTTCTTGTACCCATTATAATTAATTCATTTGTTGCAGGGTTAACCGTAACAACCGGTTTTGTAGAAACTCCGGGAGTTATACCTTTTTTATTGAATATATTTTTGTTTAAGAATGATGCAAGAGAAGCTGCACTAACATATTTTACAGGTAATAAAATCATTTCTTTTGAAGCATTACCTATGCTGATTTCATCATCCTTACCGCCAACCAATAAAGTATTTGATTGAATATCATAAGTTAAATTTTGAGTAGAAACAACAAGATTTAGCGCTTTTTCCAATGTAATGTTAACTAAATCCATCGTAACAGTACCTTCTACTGACGGAGCAAATATAATATTCATGCTCGCTTGATCCGCAAACATTCTCAATACTTGTTTTACATCAGCATCTCTCAAACTTAAATTTACTATTGAATCAGCATTGTTAATTCTGACACTAGAACCAACATCTAATGCTGTTGCCATATCCGCACTTCTCAACGCAGGTCTGTATGCATCAATCGCTAATGCGGAAAGCGAGATGTTCGAAGCTGAAAAAGCTGTTAAAAGTATACCTGCAATAATTTTCTCTCTAATCTTATTTCTCATACTTGCTCCTGATTATATTATTTCCTATATTAACCTTTTCGTCCACCAAATCTGTTTTTCAAATTATAAACGTCGTTTTGGTTTTTATAAATATCATCTTTCGTAAACAATTCCCCGATTGCGGCAGAATAAATATTTGAACCCATCGTTACCGTAATCCAAGTAGGATTTATTTGCGCAACTTTATACTCTTGACCGATAATTTTATCACCCGTTCTAACAAGATAATCTTTATCGTCAACGTTTATTATAGCTGAAGGACTTTCTGCATTATACATAATCCCTACAACTTTTGTTTTTGTAATTTTTGCCGCAACAGAACCGGTTGACAATGATGTCGGAGGCACCGGTAAATTAAAACTGTACGGACTTATATCATCAGCTTCTCTTACTGCTTTATTTTGCAAAGCCTTTAGTCTTGCAATTTCTGAATTATGAGCCACAGCTTCAGAAATTGCTGATTGACGAGCCTGATCATAAGCAGCAATTTCGCCATAAGGCATAAACGGATCAGAGCGTCCTATTGTCGACACATCATAGGATACCATCTTTGTCGGCTGCGCTGTAGTTGATGCTGCCGCCAATTCTATTCCCGTATCTAACGGAACATTTACGGCTTCCGTTGAACCGGCATCATAAATATCAATGTCATCATTTGCCTTCTGACTCGAATTACATCCGCTTACGAAAAATCCTATCACCAATACCGATAAAAGTAATGATAATACCCTCATCCCGTTAGCTTTTTTTGCTCTTTTCTCTCTCTTAATCATCTATCCAAATTTCCCGCTTAGTCTGTTGTTTACTTTTTTTATTTCATTTCGCAGTATTTTATACTACTACTTATAATGAATAATAACATATTTTAAATTTTTGGGCAAAAAAGCAAGTATTAATCATACAAATATATGAGTAACATGTAAAACATAGTCACTGACAGAGTTTCAGATGTTTAATTTTTGTAAAGATGTCTTAATTTTAGAAATTATTTTTCAAATATCAATCCAAAGATTGAACTACTTTTTTATACTTAATCTTTCTAATGCTCTTACTAAACGCACTATTTTTGATTCGGTATCAGCAGTTATTGAATCCACAAGTATTGTTTTACATCCTAAACGTTTTCCGCATAAAATATCCGTTAACGGTCTGTCACCTACCAAGACACACTCTTTTGGTTCAAGATTATGCTCTTGCAAAAACTTTTCCACTATTCCCGTTTTAGGTTTGCACGCATTGAATAATAATGGGAAATGAGATATTGAGCGGACCTTTTCTATATAGTGGGGATTTTTATTATTAGAAACAACCGCCATAAAAAATTTCTCTTCCACTTTTTTTATAAAACTGTATACTTCATCCGTATAAATCCCTGATTTTGATGCCATCAATGTTGAATCCAAATCAAACAACATCGCCTTTATACCTTGCCTTTGAAGCTCGTCTAAATCTATATCATATATGCTTTTTAAATTGTAATCAGGTTTGATAAACATTAAACGTATTCCTTTATTCCAACGGTTCTTGCCATTGCGTACTTATAATCTTGAGGTTCTTTTTCAAATTTTATATAAACTTCCGCATTCGTATTGCCAACCTCAAGCTCTAATCCGTTTTCATCATAAATACCGAGAATTTTTGTTATAAATTGCTCTGCCGGTGTAATAATTTCCACTTCATCATTTTGCAAAATTTTATTTTTGATTTTTACAAAATAAAGTTCTTGAGCATTAATTTTTTCTTTCCCGTGAAATTCAAACAAGAAATCCGCGCCGGCAAGACCTTTTGACAAATCATAACTGTAGCCGCCATCACCGTCACCTAACGCAAAACCTGTTGTATATCCCCTGTTGCCGACCTTTTTCAATTCCAAAAAATATTTTTCCATGTCAGCGTCAGGATTTTCGTAAATTTCATCAATCGCCTGTCTGTATGTTTTAGCAACAGCAGATACATAATATAAACTCTTTGTTCTTCCTTCAACTTTGAATGAGTCAACTCCCGCATCAATCATTTCTTTTAAATGATGAACAAGACATAAATCATTCGGGCTCAATATATGAGTGCCATGAGCATCTTCATTAATTTCATAATACTCATTCGGTCTTGTTTCCTCAACGAGTTTGTAGCTCCAACGACAAGGCTGACAACAATTACCCTGATTAGAAATTCTTTCGCCCTGCGTAAAATAATCACTCAATAGGCATCTTCCCGAATATGAAACACATTGCGCGCCATGTATAAAACATTCCACTTCCATTTCTGGAACTTTATTTTTTATTTCGGCGATTTCAGGGATAGACAATTCCCTTGCTAAAACAACCCTTGTTGCACCCATATCCTGCCAAAATTTTACACATTCATAGTTTAAAATATTTGTTTGCGTACTTATATGCAAAGGAGTTTCAGGCATATATTTTTTTAACAAATTCATTATCCCGAAATCACTTACTAAAATCGCATCAGGAGCTGCATCTTTTATTATTTCAATACATTCTTCAAGATGTTTTATATCTTTATTGAATGCAAAAATATTTAACGTCATATAAGCTTTTTTGCCAAATTTATGTGCCAAATCAATTGCTTGTTTTAAATTTTCAAAAGTAATCAACTCGCCTTTTCTCATTGCGCGCAGACTAAAATCAACTACTCCCAAATAAACGGCATCTGCGCCATAATTTATTGCATATTCCAATTTTTCAATATTGCCAGCAGGCAGTAATAATTCAACTTTTTTCATAATAATCGGATAATAATTCAAACACACCAAATAATCAACCAAATAGGTGATGTAGAAATTTCATAAAAATAGAAAATAGATATATAACCCACGAGAAAGAGAGAATAAAATATGAAAACAATTACTAACGCAACTGCAACTATTAAAGAAATTTGGTCTTATCAAAATCCTGTAATGCACACATGGTTTTTATTCAGTGCTGCATCTGTGGGGTGCATGTTTACCTTGCTATTTTTTATGTTTTAGGAATTTATAAAATAAATTTTTCGTAACCCCCTATTTAAACAAGAATCAAACTGATTCTTGTTTTTGTTTAACCGCCCCCTGCGCTCTCCTAATTTTAGGAGAGGGAATAAAAAACGAAACAATTTTCCACTTTCCATTTTCAATTTTCAATTAATAAAAAGCCTGCCTTCCTGCCTTCTGAACTTCTGTTTCAATTTTACACCCCCCCCTTGCATGAATTTTTTTTTCGTAATATGATATTTTCAGCCGAAATAGGCTTTGGTATGCCTATGAAGCTATGGAAACACTACTTTAAACAAAAAGGAGAAGAAAATGCCAAAAATGAAAACTCACAAGTCCGCAGCAAAACGCTACAAAGTTACTGCAAGCGGCAAAATTATGAAAAGACAAGCAGGCATAGGCCACTTGCTCCAACACAAGTCAGCATCAAGAAAACGCAGAATTTTCAAGATGGTTGACGTTTCTGAGTCACATGTAAAACTGGTTTCTTACGAGTTACCATACAAGAAGTATTCAAGATAGGAGCATGAAAAATGAGAATTAGACGTGGTAGTGCCGGTGTTAAAAGGCACAAGAAAATATTAAAGCTTGCTAAAGGTTTTATCGGTGCAAGAAGTCGCATCTTCAAAGTTGCTAATATAGCAGTTATGAAGGCTTTGAAATACGCTTACAGAGACAGACGTACTACAAAACGTAATATGAGAAGATTATGGATTGTCAGAATTAACGCTGCTGTCAGACAACGCGGTATGAGCTATTCAAAATTCGTTAACGCTTGCAAAAAAGCTAATGTTGTTGTTAACAGAAAGATGTTAGCTGATTTGGCAGTTAGGGATGCTGAAGCTTTTGATGTACTTTTTGAAACTATTTCAAAATAAGATAAAGCAAAGTCTAAAAAAAAGAACGAGTTCGTAAAGAATTCGTTCTTTTTTATTGTTTAACAAAATATTTCTTCAATTTCAGTATCATTACCAGACATAAAACTATTGATGCTGATAATAAACCGTACCAAAATCCAGCTAATTTCAATCCGACTTTGAATGATAAATAATAACCCAGTGGAATTGAAACGAGCCAATATGCAAGGAAATTAGCTAATAATACGATTTTTGTCTGTTTTATCCCCTTGCAAATCCCTGATAACGAGATTTGTAATCCGTCAAAGATTTGGAAACAAGCAAGGATAAACATAATTGGAATAGCAATTTTAAATAGTTCCGCATCTTTTGTAAAAATCGAAACAATAAATTTCGGAAAACTTGTAAAAATTATTGCACTGCATATCATAAAGCCTACAGACATAGCTGTTCCGATAAATGAGTATTTTTTTAAATCCGTAAAGTTGTTTGAACCGTTAGCATAACCGACTTTTACGGCAATCGCATTTGATATTGCAAACGGAACCATAAATGAAACAGTTGTCAGGGTGCAAACCAAGTTTTGCGCAGCTGCATATACTCCCGAAACTCTGCCCATAAGTATTGCTATACTGTTGAATGCAACAAATTCTACTAATATTGCCATTGATATAGGTAATCCGATTTTTAGCAGGTTTTTATAATAGCTTTTCTCATGGAAATTACGCAATTTCATTTGGTTATAACAATATATCAATAATGTAAATCCCATAAAATACCTTACTATAAAACTTGAAATAGCAAGCCCGATAACACCCATAGAAGGAATTATCCCCCAGCCGAATACGAAAATAATATTCAGTATTAAATTTAAAAATACGCAAAATATCGTTAATAAATTAGGAAATAAAACAATTTCAAAAGCCTGCAAAAATTCTTTTAGTGAATGATGCAATCCGCCGCCAAATGTAGAAAATGCGCTGATGAACATATAATCCTGTATCGGTTTTATAAGATGAGCTTCAAAACCCATTTTAGGTATTAACGGAATAAATGCTAAAATTGCAACGGCCGAAATTAATGCCCAAAATAATGCAAACTTTATTGACGGATAAAAATATCTTTTTATAGGCTTATTTTCTCCTCGATAATTTGATAATAACGGTGAAATACTTGAGGTTAAACCTATTGCAATTGTCATAATACAGTTTACTATGGCAGCAGCAATACTAATAGCGGCAAAAGTGTCCGTCGAGTGACGCCCCGCGACAATCACATCGCCAACACCTATGAGAATGAACCCCAAATTGCCCATTACAATAGGTCCTGCAATTGCAAGAAGATTTTTTATGTATTCCCTAATCGACGTAGTGTGCATAAACTGATTATATCATAAATAATATTATTGAAGTTATTTGTTACCTTTTATTTGATTATCAACACCTGCTAAAGATTTTATCGCATAAGAACGCAATTCTTTTGCTGTAGAGTTTTCAGGATTTAATTTTATTGCTATGTTCAAATCATCCAATGCGATTAAGTAGTTCTTTTGTTTGCAAAAAATTATTGCTCTTGTCAAATATTTTTCCGAATCACTCCCGTCAAGTTTTATGGCAGTATTCAAATCTGTAACAGCTTTTTCTAAATCTCCGCCGGATCTGCTGATTAGAGAACCTCTGTTGTAATAATATATGGCTTCTTCAGGCTTTAATTCGATTGCTTTTGTATAATCGTCAAGCGCCGATACATTGTTGTTAAGTTTTTCTTCTGCCAAACCTCTGTTGTAATATGCAGAATCATTTTTAGGTGATAATGTGATTACTTTTGTAAAATCTTCTATGGCTTCTTCGTATTTTTCTGCGCCAAAATATGCCAAACCGCGATTAAAATATGATTTTTTTGAAGCTTTTTGTGTTTCTATAACTTTCGAATAATCTTTGATTGCTGATTTGTAATCTTTTAAATAATATAGTGCGCCGCCTCGATTTATATATGCATCAATATTAGAAGGGTTTAGGTCTAAAACTACATTATAATCCTCTATTGCTCCTTGATAATCTCCTTGATTGCGTTTTGCTATTGCGCGATTGTAATATGCCATTTCATTTTCAGAGTCTAAAGAAATCAATTTTGTAAAATCTTCTATCGCTGCATCATATTTTTTCAGTAATATTTCGGTCATTCCGCGATTTAGATATGCATTTGTATTTTCGGAATTGATTTCCAGTTCTTTTGTAAAATCTTCAATAACTTCATCATATTCTTTGAGTTTTGTGCGTGCCAAACCGCGATTATAGTACAAATTTGATTTATCAGGGGTAATTTCAAGCGCTTTAGTATAATCCGATATGGCATCTTCGTATTTTTCTTGTAAATATCTGACATTTCCACGCTTCGAATACGCTTCCGAACTGTTAGGATTCAGTTCAATAACTTTGTTGTAACATTGAATAGCGTTATCATATTGTTTTTCTTTAATAAAATCATCGGCTAAATTGATATAAATAACTTCTTTTTTTTGATTTCTTGTCATTCTTGCAGAACACAAAGAAGAAACACTAAACATTTCGCCTAGCATCAATACCGTTAGTATTGCAGATATAAGTTGGGTTTTTTTCATAAGCACACCCATAAATTGAATAATTCAATTTTGGTATATGTTAAGAATATTACAAACATCAAGATAAGTCAAATTAGACACTTGTCGTAAGTGAAGGTGCAATAGTGATAAATTGACGAACCAAATCGCTGTCCCATTGTATTCCCGCGCCTTCTTGTAATATAGAGCAGGCTTTTTCAATAGGCATACCTTTTCTGTATGGTCTGTCGCTGACAAGTGCATGATATGCATCCGCAACCGATACTATTCTTGCCTCCAACGGAATTTCTTCTCCTTTTAATCCGTTCGGGTAACCTTTGCCGTCCAATCTTTCGTGATGAAATTTTACGATAGGAATAAATTCTCTTAACGCTTCGTTAGGAGCTAAAACTTTTTCCGCTCCTATTGTCGGGTGTTGTTTCATTATTTCCCATTCGTCATCATCAAGTTTGCCCGGTTTTTTCAATACATTTTCAGGAATTCCGATTTTACCTATATCATGAAGCATAGCACCGATTTTTATTCGTTCAACGTCAGCTTCAGGCAGGTTAATTGCTCTTGCCAAAGCTTCCGAATATCTTGAAACCGAAGTAGAATGACCTTTTGTATAAGGGTCTTTAGCATCAATTGCACCTGCTAATGATGTTACCATTTCCATCAGGTTGTTATGGTTTAAAATTTCTACATTATTAATCCTTTTTACAAGTTCATCCTCAAAATTTATTCCGTTTTCAAAGTGGCGTTTTGCAAGAATTTCCGCAAACGAATTAATTGCAACATCGTCCCAGAAGTTAAAATCTTCTGCGCTTACAATTGCGGACATACCTTCTTTATAGCCTTTGGCTTGTGAAATAAACATAGCCTGCTCTGCAAGTAAAAGTAGTTTTTCTTGTTCCTGAGCTGAATCAGGATATGTTGCAACACCGACAGAAACTTTTACAGGTCCGACATCATCAACAAAACAGCAAGATAATGTATATGTTATGTATTCAGCCATGTATTTTGCGTTTCTGGTATCTGTTTCAGGCATAATAACAGCTATTTCATCTCCGCCATAACGTCCTGCTGAGTCTGTATTTTTAATATTTTGTTTTACTTTATCCGCAATAATTTTTATTACTTCATCACCTTTTGCATGTCCGAGTTCTCTATTAATTTTTGAAATGTTATTTACGTCAAACATTATAACCGACAAAGGTTTTTCGTTATCTTTTGCTTTAGCAAGTTCTTTTGCCAGAACTTCCTGAAATCCTCTGTGGGTGTATAAAGATGTTAACGTATCAGTATTTGCAAATTTGTTTGTTTGTTCCAATAATTGACTGTTGTGAATGAACATTCCTGTATAATTTGCCATAAAAGTTATAAAATTTACGTTCAAATGCGAAATGCTTTTACCTATCAATAAAACTCCTACAACTTTATTGACAGAAATCATCGGAACAATTACAGATTCTGTTTGAGACAGATAAGGAATATTCAGGTAGCCGATACTGTCTTTTTCTTGAATTGTTTTATTATTAAAACATTCAATTATCGGATTTGTATCATCTGATAAAAATATTTTTGAGCTGTATGAATCCCCTGTTTTACAATGAAGTTTGAGATTTATACATTTTGATTTTTCATGGAACAAGCCATAACCAATAAAATTCCAGCCTAATTTATCCACAAAAATATTGCTCAATTTTGAAAATAAATTGATTATACTTGTGTTATCCTGAAATACATCTGAAACCTGTTTCATTAAAGCAGCATAATTTATATTTGTGGCAATATTTTCTTTTGCCATAGGCGGTTTGGCTTTAGATGTTGTTATGTTGAAATGATTTATTGTTTCTACAATAGAACTAAAACTTGCATTATTAGTAAATGGATTTATTTTTTTTGAAGTTTTTGTTTTTTGTTTTGTTTTTTCTGTTTTGTAAGGATTGTTAGCATGTCCTTGTGAAATTTTTGCAGCAGAAACACCTGAAGCTTCTTCTATTTGATTAACTATGTTATCAATAGGATTTGAGCTCAAATTGTGTGCATCATTTGTGTTTGATGCTTTTTTTAATTTTTTATCAGCTTGTTCCAAGTTATGCTACCTTTACTTTTTTCTATAATGTTTGTGATGAAACTTTTTTGACAAAATTTTATCACATTTTTACATATCTTAATTCTACCCTATATCGAGAATAAATAGCAATACTACAAACAGACGGGATACCAACAAATCCCGCAAAAATTTTTTCGTGTCATATTACTACACTTATAGTATAAAATATTTTTTATTAATTTTAAACCCTTTTGTTAAGTAATATTTACAAATTCGGGTTTTTCATTGTGGCAAAACTGCATATCGTATAGTTTTTTGTATTCACCGCTAGGGATTGACAGGAGTTCTTCGTGGGTTCCGAGCTCTGTGATGTATCCGTTATTTATCACTGCAATCCTATCGGCGTTTTGTATTGTTGAGAGTCGGTGTGCGATTACAAAAACGGTTCTGTCTTTCATCAAATTATCGATAGCTTGTTGAACTATATGTTCTGATTGATTATCAAGTGCTGATGTTGCTTCATCAAGAACAAGAATCGGAGCATTTTTTAAAAATGCGCGAGCTATGCCTATTCGTTGTTTTTGACCGCCTGATAATAACATCCCGCGTTCGCCTATAGGGGTATCTAATCCTTTTTCCAATGAATTTACAAAATTCTCCAAATAAGAATCTTTGACGGCTTTTTTAATATCTTCTTCCGTTGCCGATAAATTGCCCAGTTTGATATTTTCCCTTATTGTGCCGTCAAATAAGAAATTGTCCTGAAATACGACAGCAACATTTTTCCTTAACGAATCCACTTTTATATCGTTTATTGAAATATCATCAAAAGTTAAATCGCCGTTTTTTACATTATAAAATCTTGGCAAGAGATTAACTAATGTTGATTTGCCTCCGCCGGAATTCCCGACAAAAGCGATTGTTTCACCTTTTTTAACGTCTAATGATATGCCGTTTAAGACGCGTTTACCTTTTATGTATGAAAATTTAATGTCTTTAAATGATATTTTATCGTTAAATTGAGGGAAATCGATTGCGGTTTCTTTATCTGTTATAGACGGAACTTTTTCTAATTTTGAAACAACTCTTTCCATTGCACACAAACATGTCGAAATTCCTTTTGCGTTGTTACCGAGCCCTTTAATAGGGGTATAAAGCATTATTAATGCAGTAATAAATGAAACAAATTGACCTGCGCTCAATTGACCTTTGGTAATAAAATAACTGCCTAAACCGATAACTAAAGCTATTCCGATTGAAACAATTATATGCATCATCGGAGAAAGCCAACCTGTGTGACGTGTTATTTTCATCTTCAACCCAAAAACCGTATTAACAAGTTTTTTAAATTGTTCCTGTTTTATATCGTATAAATTGTAACCTGAAATTACTTTATTACCGGCAAAGGCTTCGTTATATACCGTAAATACTTTGGCATTTTCGCCTTCGGATTGGTTATACACATCTTTTATTGCGGATTTTATTTTCATCAAAGGTATCATTGCGCAGGTTAGCACAAAAACTGCAATCAATGCTAATTGCCAAGAGTTATAAAACAAAACACCCGTTAATGATAATGATGAGAATAATCTTGAAATACAGGTTTTCATATTGGTTAACAGACCGCTGCAAGACTTTTCGGCATCCATATTGTAAGCTTTTATAATTTTTCCTGATGTTTGTTTTTCAAAAAATCCCGGAGCTTGGCGCATAAGTTTTGAATAAAGAGTTATTTTCAAATCGTTTGTTACTTTTCCGCCGACCCAATCATTCATATAGGTTGCAATATAGTTTAAACTCCCCTGAACCGTCGTAAACAATACAATCAAAATCGGCAAATACCAAGCAGATTGCATTTGTTTATCCATCATTACAACATCCATATAAGGTTTAAGCGCTAAAGCTATGACAGCATCCAACGCCCCTATCGGAATTGCCAGTCCGAGCGCTAAAAGTGTTCTGAATAAATACGGTTTAAAATACGGCAAAATTGTAGACAGGCAATGATAATTCTCATCATTACCGAATTTTTTGTCTAAATTTTGTTTTATTTTTGCAAAAAGTTTCGCCATCAAGCCTTTATCCTTATAAAAATATATTAGCTTAAAAATTTATTTTTTAAATATTTAGCGCTCGGTGATTCTATAAAATGATATGTTAAAACTCCACCTGTAAGTATTACAAAAAGCATTATAATAACAGGTAATATCGGATGTATATGTACAAATTCAGACTGATTTTTCCATAAAGAAAGTCCGAAAATTCTAATGATTACATAGTGTATTACATACAGACTGTACTGATATTTCCCTAAAAATACCCATATATCTTTATCCAAAAATTTTGAAAAGTATCCTTTTCGTATGATTAAAAGAATTAACAAAAATACAAAAGTTAAAACTATAATGAGATTATTTTTACTTTTATGAATAAACATCATCCACCAAATCATATATGAGAACAGTCCGAACTCTAATATAGTAAAAATGATTTTTTGCCATAATTTCGGTTCAAAATTGTTAATTCTATCAATATTATTTTTATACAAATAACCAATCATTGTGCCTAAACCGATTTCCCCCAAAGCCCTTAAAAATCCGATATTTAATACGCAATAATTTTGCAGAGGATTTGCAAAAGAGCCGTGTTGTAAAAGTTCTATCGCAGTATACGAAAAAATAATTAAAGGAATGGTTATTTTTGTATAAAATTTAGGCAAATATTTAATTACACAGAAATAAACCAACACTCCCGCAAAAAGTGTTGAAGTAAACCATAAAACAGGATTGTTTCCGACGGCTATTTTTATACCGAAATTGTTTAATAAAAATATTGTCAATAAATTCGAAACAAAGCTGAAATCCATTGCGCCTAAAAAATGTCCTAATGCGCATAATAATATTGAAAAAATTATAACCGGAGATAATCTTATATATTTTTTTTTGATGAAATTTTTAATTGCCGTTTGAGGCTTAAAAGTTAGAAATAATAAAAAACCGGCAATTATAAAAAATCCTTCCACTCCGTTATTTGAATGTGCAATAGCTGATTTTATATTTTGATATAATTGAATGTCAGGAAATAATGTGCAAAGACACCATTTTCTGTCAATAAACATGTGCAGTATTATTATTGCAAATATTAAAAAAGTTCTTAAACATTCTATATTCTTAATTTTTTGCATTATAAATTACCTGAATTTTTCAAATCAGCGATGGTTATTTCAAACATTTTCGGCAAATCTATCTTCGGGCTCCAGCCGAGTTGTTCCAATTTTGTTGAGTCTAAACAGATTTTTATTGTCGGATTATAACCGCGCTCTTTATCATCAATTTCGTATACCACTTTTGTATTTTCGTTTTCAAGCAGTTTAGCCATATCTGCAATAGAAATATATGTATTTCTATTCGCAACATTATATGCTTGATTTTTTTCACCTTTAGTAAGTATCGTAAATATACCGCGAACTGCATCCGTTGTATAACAATAATTTCGTTTTGTTTCACCTTTTGTGTGAAGGATAATATTTTCTTTATTGATAACGCTTTTGGCAAATTGTGCAAAAACTCTGTTATCGTCTTTTGATACTCCCGCTCCGAAAGTTTGAGCAAGTCTGGCAATTTTGACGGGGACATTATATTCCTGTGCATAAGAAATACACATTGTTTCTGCCATGCGTTTTCCTTCTGAATAGCTGCTGCGCGGAGTTAAGATGTCTATATATCCTAAATCTTCTTCTTTTATTTGTTCATTTTCGGTTTTTCCGTAAACCTCTAACGAGGATAAATATACCATGCCTTCTAAATATTTGCCTCTGCGTTTTGCAAATTCCAAGACGTTTCTTGTTCCGTTTAATGCGGTATATATGGTTTCTACGGGCTTTTGTACAAAATCTGAAGATGATGTTGTGCTTGCGCAATGAATGATATAGTCAACTTTTCTGTCCGTATTTATTGGTGAATTTATATCCTGTACAAGAAATTCAAGATTTTTATCATCAGAAAATATTTTTTGAGCTTTTTCTCTGTTACGGACAAGGGCAACAACTTTTGTGTCTGATTGTAAAAGACTTAG
>Ga0256404_1008043_pt1 | contig 16167 bp, 14 predicted proteins | sample RumenRJG_01DNA_FD_185990 | JGI IMG/M metagenome (GOLD analysis project Ga0256404, IMG submission 185990) | Bovine rumen microbial communities from Lethbridge, Alberta, Canada - RJG_01 | ecosystem: Host-associated > Mammals > Digestive system > Stomach > Rumen | place: Canada: Alberta | collected...
CCGCTGCTGTCCTGGGATATTACATTGCATCTGAGTACCATTTCATATTCCGAAATGTCGCGGTTCTGGGCCAGTAATTCAAGATAAGCCCGGTTACCGGGAAAAAATTCCTTGGGTACGCCCAGCAGACGCAGTATACAGGTAAGGCTTCCGGGAACCACGTCCTTTTCACAAATACTGACGTGATTCAGGTTACCTTCTTTAATCAGCCTGTCCATAGCAGGGTGATAAGACCTGTCAAAGGGGGTCAGACCATTCCAGGCCGGAATAGGATCATCGCCAAGCCCGTCAATTAATATAATTAATGAGGTCATGTTTTACTAATTCCTTCATAATCTTTATCAGTTTACGGTTTTCCCGCCGCGTTTTTACTGCCAGACGGTAATATCCGGAAGACAACCCTTGATAATTTGAGCAGTCACGTATCAGGATATGGTGATTTTTCAGTTTTTCCGGCCACGGGTAATTGTGCATGGATTTAATCAGAATATAATTGGCCGAGCCTTCAAAAACACGGACGCCGATCAGACGCAGCTGGGATATCAGGTACTCGCGTTCTACGGATATTGTCATGCGGCTTTCTTTAAGATATTCAGTTTCTTTTAAAGCGGCAATGCCGGCGGCCTGTGCCAAAACAGAAACGTTCCAGTCCTGTCCGCTAGCATAAAGCCTGTCTATCAGTGAAACATCAGATGTAAGACAAAAGCCAAGTCTTACTCCTGGAATCGCATAAATTTTAGTGAACGCCTTTAAGATAATCAGCCCCGGATGTTCGGATAAAAACGGAGTCAATGAATATTTTTCTTCATCCTGCACAAAATCCATGAAGCATTCATCAACAAGCAGGGGAATCTGTAAGCTTTCACAATGCGTAATTATATCCAGCAATAATTCCCTGTCAATTAATTTTCCGGTAGGATTATTTGGATTGCAAAGAACCACCATCTGGGTACGTTTGGTAATTGCTTTCAGGATTGCCGGTGTAACGGCAAAATCGTCCTCTTCTTTCAGAAAAAAATAATCTATCCTGCTCCCTACAGTTAATGCGGCTTTTTCATAATCAGAAAACGTAGGAGCCAATACCAAAGTACGCTTTGGCTGCAGTGCGGTCATCAATCGGAACAGTACGTCTGCCGCGCCGTTACCGCAATATATCATTTCGTCCGGAACAGAATAATAATCGCGTAAGCCTTTTCGCAGTTCCCGGCAGAAGGGATCCGGATAATGAATGCAGCCGGATACAGAATTTTTTAACGCATCCCGTACACCCGCCGGGATCCCTATGGGATTGATATTGGCGGAATAATCCATAAATTCTTTATGGTTCGATACCGCGTTATCGCTGTAAATATCACCGCCATGGGCATATTGATACATATAGGAACTCCTTTAACGGTAAATTTATTTATGCAGATTGGTATGTTTTTATATTATCATGTATATCTTTTATATTTCAATAACGTAAAAGATTGATTTCCATGCCATTTTCAAGGAGCACTGGTATACTTAAAAATTCCGGGATTTCTATCCGGCTATAAGTAAATATGTGGTCCTGAAAAGGCTAAACATCAATAGACCGGTAATTGATGTAAAATACATCAGCAGGTTCATCTGTTTTATATGGACAGGGGCTGCTTTTTGGATATCATCCCCTATTGTTTCTTTATGTACCAGCTTACCGAAATAATAATGATCTCCCCCCAGCATCAGGTGCAGCGCTCCTGCGGCTACTGATTCAGTCTGTGCTGAATTGGGGCTCAGATGATGATACCGGTCACGCCAGAAAATCTTCCATGCGCTTTTCGTGTCCAGTCCGATAAAAAAACTGGCGGCCATCATACAGAAAGCGCATACACGGGCCGGAATAAAATTTGCAATATCGTCAAGTTTTGCAGCATAGCGGCCAATGTACAGGAATTTTTCATCCCTGTACCCGATCATGCTGTCCATTGTATTAATGCCTTTATATAAAAAAGCTAACGGCGCGCCTCCAATGAACATATACAGCATGGGAGCCAAAATGCCGTCCGCAGTGTTTTCCGCTATGGTTTCCACCGCGCCTTTTACTACTTCTTCTTCCGAAAGTTCTGCCGTATCCCGTCCCACGATCCAGGATAACATTTTTCGCCCTAATGGCAGGTCGTGGGCTTCCAAGGCATCATATACCTTCATGCTCTCGTCCCGCAGGGAACGGGTGCAGAAAATCTGGTAACACATAATGGTTTCCAAGATGAACCGAAGCCAGGGATCTATCATTCCGGCTCCATACAAAATCAAAAATGGAATAAAAAAAGATAATACACAGACAATGAGGACCAGTACAAAACCGCCGCGAAGCAGTTTCCCGGGATCGGTACCGCTTACTGCCCGAACTTTCTTTTCCAAAGTACTGATCAGATTACCAATCAGAATTATAGGATGCGGCCACCCATGCGGATCACCGATTGCCAGATCCAGCAGAAACCCGCAAACAATGGCCCCTAATGACATCATGAAAAAAACACCTCATTTATGGAAATGGTCCTTCTGATAGCGGACGCATGCCTTAACAAAATTTTTTGCAAAACTGATATTCCCCCATAAATGCAAGTGGGGGTAACCTGCATACAATGTATCATTGGCCTGAGCCGCCGGCCAGGAATTACTGCGGCCGGCCTTGGCCGCCGTAAAAGCGGAGCCGTTCTGGTCGCTGTCAGAATAATGAAATTCATGGGCATGGATGGAGTCCCCTGCCTTACACAAAACATTATCGGTTTCGGCTGTCATTGTTACATAGCCGAAGCGCACCAGTTTATCTGTCATCCAACAGGTACCTTTTACAGCTCCTGTCCAGGGATAGAACCCTTCGTTATCCCTGTATCCCTCCATCAGATACATGAACCCGCCGCATTCCGCATAACAGGGAAGCCCTTCTTCCAGCTTATTACGCAGTTCAGCCCGCAGGGACTCGTTCCCGCTTAACTGTTTCGCATAAAGTTCCGGATAACCTCCCCCGAGAAAAACGCCGTCGCATTCCGGAAGATGGCTGTCGTTCAGAGGACTGAAGGGAACTATCTCTGCCCCAAGCATGGCCAATAAATCAAGTGAATCCTGATAATAAAAACAAAATGCCTTGTCCCGGGCAACTGCAATTTTTACTGCGCCTTCTGGTTTGATTTCCAAAGGCATATACTGAAGCGGTTCCGCAGTTCTGGCAAGATTTACCAGCCCATCCAGGTCAACGGACTCCTGTGCCTGTTCAGCCAGTTTTTCCACAATGGCTTCCAGGGAACCGATCTCTTCGGCTGTAACAAGGCCCAGATGACGGCTTTCCAGATTGCATTCCGGAAGATGAGGGAAATATCCATATACACGGATACCGGTTTCCTGTTCTAATACATCCTTATAAAACTGGTATGTCATCTTTTTGACATTGTTTAAAATAACGCCCTGAATATTGCTGTCTCGCCGGAATTCTTTAAAACCTTTTACCAAAGCAGCCATGGAAAGTGCGGCGCCCTTCCCGTTAATAATAAGTACTACCGGTGCTTTCACGGTACGGGAAAGATCATAGGCGCTGGCCTCTACAGTTTTTCCCATGCCGTCATAAAAGCCCATGGCGCCTTCCAGTATGGCTATATCAATGTTCCTGCTGTTTTTGGCTAACAGGCGTTTCACATTCTCGCTTCCGGTCAAAAACAAATCAAGATTACGGGATTTTGCCCCGGTGACTTTCGAATGGAACATGGGATCAATATAATCCGGCCCGCTTTTAAATGCAGCGACCCGCAGCTTCCTGTTCAGCAGAGCCCGCAAAACAGCACAGACAACCGTTGTCTTCCCGCTGCCGCTCTGGGGAGCAGCAAAAAGAAGCCGGGGAATTTCCAGCGATACCATTCCAGCCATGTTACCATCCTTTCCCTGTCACAGCAAATACTAATTGTTTTTTACTGCTGTAATTATATATATCGGATTCTGTGCCATCATCAGATTGTACCGACCCAGCTTTTTATTGTAAGCGGATGATATATTGACAACGTCCAAATTATAATCCGGTTTTTCTTTATAATATTCTACTACAGAACAGAGGGTTTCCAGCGCAATCACATTAATAACAACCCGGCATTCGGGATTGCGACTGTACAGACTATCCAGCATTTTTTTCATGTTTCCGCTGCTGCCGCCAATGAACACACAGTCGGGAACCGGTGTCTCTTCTATTTTTTCAGAAGCTTCCCCTGCAATAATCTCCATATTTTCGCAGTGGAACCGTTCCTTATTCAGGCGAAGCAGTTCCAGCGCATCTTCTTTCATTTCAAATGCATACAGTTTGCCAAAAGGTGCCTGCAAAGCCAGTTCCACAGAACAAGACCCGGTACCCGCGCCAATATCATATATAATATCATCCGGGCGGGGCTGCAGTTTGGAAATGGAAACAGCGCGGATTTCCTGCTTCGTCATCGGTGCCTTTCCCCGAAGGAAAAGACCGTCGTCCAGTCCATGCACATATTGTTTTGAAAAGTCGCCGGCTTTATCATTTAAGATCATCATAACGGACAAAGAAGGAAAGTTTCCTTTCGCAAGTTCCGCAGCCGTACCGGAAACAATAGTCTCTTCCGGATAGGAAAGATTTGAGCCAACGAAAACCTTAACTTCATTTAAGTCCTGCTCGCAAAGTTTCTTGCATAAAACCTGGGGAGAATTATCGCCGCCGGTAAGGGAAAAAACTTTTTTATGACGGAGTACTGCAGAAACAAGGTTCTGCTGTCGGCCATGCATACTGATAATCTTAGCGTCATCCCAGGACATCTGCAGCCGGGAAGCAAAATAGACTAAACTGCTGATACCGCAATAACGCCTGACATCGCAATTTGGAAGTTTCCCTGCAATCGTTTTGGCAAGGCTGAAAAAGCCAACATCACCTGACACCAATATACCGAGAATATCCTTATCCGGGTCAGCAGAAGCAGCCACTTCCGCCAGTTCAGCCAGTTTTATCGTAGGATAAACCCTTTTTCCAACACCAAACTGGCTAACCATTCGTTTATCCCCGGCCAGTATCGTACTTTCCCCGATAGCATTTCTTGCAGCGCCTGTCAGGAGATCCGGATTTCCCGGACCGATACCGATCACATTCACCTTCAGCATGGTCGTCTCCTTAATTTATATAACCTTTTAATATTAATAATAATGCGGAAACACTGTTCGAACAGCAACTCCTTATGTGCCTGTCACATCAGTTGTTTTTCTGCGAAAACTGTTCCTTCAGTTCTTCAAGCACATGGGCCAGATCTTCCCCGGTTTCAGGATTCCTGTCAATCAGGATCAGCTTGGCTCCCACTTCAGCGGCCGCCTCCAGTTTATCTTCAAAGCCACCGGCTTTGCCGGAGTCCTTAGATACAATATATTTGGCGCCGCTTCGATGGAACATGGCGACATTCAATTCTTTCGAAAAAGGACCCTGCATGCAGATTATCTGCCCCGGTTTATATCCAAGCGACAGCGCATTATCCAGGGAATCCCGCAACGGCAGTATACGGCAGGTAATCCGTTCCGCATACCGGGGCAGTCTTGTAAAATCTTTCAGGTTTTTACTGCCCGTTGTCAGGAATACAGGGCCTTCCGTTCCGCTTAATATTTCAATGGCTTCCTCAAAATCTTTCACAGCGATACATCCCGGATGCTGACTGGCAGGCCGCAGCATGCGTTTGTAGGGAACGCCTGACTTTTTGCAGGCTTCCTGCACAGTTTCCGTAACAATGACAGCATAGGGGTGGGTCGAATCAATCACAAGTTCCGGCTGAATCTCTTTCAGAAAGCTGCACATATCATCCAGCGTCATACGTTTTGTCTGTACATGGATATACGGGTTCTGCGGATATAAAGACGCACCGTATGCCGTAGCAACGGAGACATAAACATCTACCTGCATGGCAGCCAATGCGTCAGCAATTTTTCTTCCTTCTATGGTTCCGGCGATAAGCCAAACTTTTCGTTTCATAAATGGTAACCCCGAGGCGTTACGATACGCCCGTTAATAACCTTACTCTGGGAATTACCGATAATAACAGTTGAGAACATATCAACATTTTCGTTATCGCCTAATTCTTTCAGTGTAGTGAGTTCATAAGACTCGCCTTCCCGTCCGATATTATGCACGATTCCGCAGGGAATATCGCCGCTTTGGTTTTTAAGCATGATTTCACAGGCTTTTTTCAGGTAATCCTGTCGTTTATGACTTCTGGGGTTATAAATAGCGATGCAGAAATCAGCCTGGGAAGCGCAATCCAGACGTTTTTCAATTTTTTCCCACGGGGTCAGCAGGTCGCTTAATGAAATCAGGCAGAAGTCACAGATCAGCGGGGCTCCTAATAAGGCCGCACCCGAGCAGGCGGCGGTAACGCCGGGAATCACTTCAATATCCACATCTGGATAATCAGCAGCAACCTGGCACATGATCCCTGCCATACCGTATACACCGGCATCCCCGCTGCTGATAATGGCAACGGTCTGCCCTTTCAGAGCTTCTTCCAGCGTTGCCTTGCAGCGGTCAACTTCTTTACGCATACCATTGGAAACAAATTTTTTTCCGGGAAATTCATCTTTGATTAAATTAACATAAACATTGTACCCGGTTATTACATCGCAGGACTCCAGCGCTTTAACAGCGCGCTCCGTCATCTGCTCCCTTCCTCCGGGGCCAAGGCTTACCACATAAATTTTCGCAGCCATGTCAGTGCTCCTTTGTCAAATTATTATTCGCTGAAATCAACCGTAAAGTTCTCCACAGCCGCAGCCAGCGTTACACCGTTGCAGCTTGTCTTACGAAGTAACAGCCTGCCGCCGTTGCTGGCAAGTACCGCAGACCTTTCACATACATTATCCACGCCTACTGTCTTCGCAACAAATGCAGACGGGGTAAATTCCCCTTTTACGGCGTTCAGTTCTTCTGCTGAATAAAAACGGGGTTTCAGTCCGAATTCCGCAGCGAAATCAAGCAGCCCCCGTTCTTCTTTTTTTACGTCAATGGATGAGATGCTTTTCACCACATCCATTGTAAGTTTAAGCTTTGTCATTTCCCGAAGAACAAAATCTTCTATTGTATCCAGAGGCGTACCCTTTCGACACCCGATACCAAGATGCAGGATGCGGGGCCGTACTACCACTGTTTCTACAAAGGGATGCACCGCTTTGCTGAGGGATATGGCCATCCCTACAGGCCCGTCATCTGCAATGACCAATCCCCTGGGCAGCGATCCGCAGATAGGGAAATCGCTCTTCACCCCAACTTTTTTGCAGTCGACAAGATATGTTGCAAAGGTTTTGGCTGCCACCATATTCGAAATCGCCATATTATGACGGGCAGCCCATTCATCTACCGCAAACAGATTATTAACGTCAGTTGCAGTGGTGATGACCGGTACAGCCTTCAAATATGCAGCAATGCCTGTAGCGATAGCGTTAGCCCCGCCTATATGGCCGGACAAAAGTGGGATTACAAATTTTCCCTGCTCATCTATGGATATTACTGCCGGATCTTTTGTCTTGCTGCGTATGAACGGTGCGATGCTGCGAATCGCAATTCCCGTTGCCCCGATAAAAATCATAAGCCGGCAGGAAGAAAACGCCTTTTCGCACATTGCCTGCAGCGAAGGGTTGATTTCCCTTAATAACGGATCCGTATCCTTATACCTTTTTGTCGTAAAACAGCCGGCTTCAAATCCCCGGGATTCAAGATAACTTTTCAGTTTTATGCTTATACCTGCTCCATGGCGGGTGAAAGAAAATACGATTGCATTCATTCTTTCGGTTTATGATGCGTCTTGGAAACCGGCCTGATATTCAATTTTGTTGCATCCGCTTTTCTAAAACCGGTTTCAAAAGTCGGATTATAAAGTTCGCTTCGTTCATAGGCGGTTCCCAGGAATCCGCCAACAGTAATCAGCGCCAGATTTTTTATATTATTGGCAGCTGCGGTTTCCGCAATGGTTCCTACCGTGCAGCGGAACACCTTTTCGTCCGGCCAGGACGCTTTATAAACGATGGCAGCCGGCTCATCAGCCCCATAACCACCGCTGATCAACTCTTTCTGGAGTTTTTCCAGCATACCCGCGCTGAGGAATATGACCATGGTAGCATGGTGCTTTGCATAATCTTTGATTTTCTGCTTCGGCGGTACGCCCGTCCTGCCTTCCATACGGGTAATAATAACAGACTGGCTTACCTCCGGGAGTGTATATTCCGCCTTGAGGGATGCCGCTGCTGCGCAGAAGGAGCTGACTCCCGGAACAATTTCAAAATCCAGGTTGTAACTTTTCAGAAGATCCATCTGCTCCCTGTGGGCACCGTAAACACTGGGATCTCCCGTATGCAGGCGTACTACAAGTTTTCCTTCCTGGGCGGCGGGGACCATGGCGGCGATAACTTCTTCCAGGGTCATGACCGCGCTGTTCATGATCTGGCAGTCGGGTTTTGCATAATCCAGTAATGCAGGATTCACCAGAGATCCTGCATAGATAATAAGATCCGCCTTTTCCAGCAATTCTTTCCCCCGGACTGTAATCAGGTCAGCCGCTCCGGGACCAGCGCCAATAAAATAAATCATTACTGTTCAAACTCCTTTTCTTTGACCAATATGATTGAAAAATAACTGCTCTTATCATTCACCTTGCTTAAATCTTTATAAATTTTTTCACCGGGCAGACCGCAGTTTTCAATCATCTGGGCATGGTTCAGCAGGCCGCGGTCCATCAGTTCGTCGCGAACCCTTCCGATTTCACTGGCAGACTTCATCAACACTTTATTACCAGGCGCATCAAGGAAACGGCTGGATTCTTTATAGCTTCCGGGTAATATGATCAGCGGTTCTGCTTTTTCGCAAAGGGAAACATTTAATTTAGCAGCCACAGCGCAGAAGCTTGTTACACCCGGAACCAGGACCGCTTCATAGCCCGCTTTCAGAACCAGTTTATGAACATAAATACAGGTCGCATAAACGGTAGGACAGCCAAGGGTGATAAACACAACATTTTTTCCCTGCTCAAGGTACCGGATGATATCATCAGCACCTTTTTGATGCGCTTTGGAAATAATATCATGATCTTTCACCATGGGCATATAAACCATGAGCTGTTCCTTTTCGCTCAGGTCAACAATGCCCTCCACAATATTTTTGGCTACGAGAACATCGCTGTCCCCCTGGGGAATCGCAAGTACGTCGCATTCTTTGATCAGACGTACCGCTTTCAGCGTCATCAACTCCGGATCGCCGGGGCCTACGCCAATACTATACAACTTGCCTTTCATTCACTGTTTCTCCTTTACCTTTTATAAAATTTTATTTTGATTCAAAGACTAATTTACAGTTACAAAAGTTTAAATTATGTATTTTACTTTTCTATAAAGTATTTCAGAGTGTTCTATTCACCAACATCCTGATGCAGCTTCAGCAATTCATCCGCTTCTCCGGTCTTTCCGAGAATTCCGTACACATTGGAGAATAAAATTGCCCCCGTCCTCAGTTTACCGTGTACCCGTTTCTGCATATAAAAATCAATTTTATTTACCGCTTCCTCAATGACCGGTTCAAATAATCCTTCCCGTTTCAATATCTTTGTCATTTCATCAGTGGTAAGAGCCTGATAAATTTCTTTTCCAACATCTGTTCCGGCGCCGTGGAACATGGCCTGCAGGGCCAGAAATTCAGACCGGCAGTCAGCATACTTGGAATGGGTGTTCATCACTCCCTGGGCAAGTTTGATCAGCTTTCCGGAATGACCGATGATCAGCACACTTTCAAAGCCTTTTAACACAGCATAATCCAGCAGCTCACCCACAAAATTACTGCATGTAACGGCGGAACTGATATCCAGTTTCATTTCGTCCCGGGTAAAATCTGCTCCATAATTCCCAAAGAACACTAATAAATTATTATACCCGTTTGCCTTGCGGGAATCAATCTCCGTATACATTGTATCGATCAGTGCCCTGTCACTCATTGGTTCAACGATTCCGCTGGTGCCCAGCACAGAAATCCCGTCTATGATACCCAGGCGCGGATTAAAGGTCTTGGGAGCAATTTCCCGTCCTTCCGGTATGGCAATTACAACACGTACAGCACCGTCGTAATTGCTTTGCTTCATAACCGTTAATACTTCCTGCGTAATCATTCTGCGTGGTACCGGATTAATGGCCGGTCCCCCCACCTTGCATGAAAGCCCCGGCTTCGTAACCTTTCCGACTCCGATGCCGCCCCATATCTCCACATGCTCATCCAGCTGCTCTACCGATGGAGTAAAAGGTTTCATAAGTAATTCTTCATCCGGTATCTTTGCATCCGGAAGAGATACCGTTGCATAGATCAGCGTACCGTTTGTATCATCCGGATCATCGCCGCTGTCTTTACGAATAGCGCACCGTACATACCCTGGCCCTCTGAGTATATCCAGAACATCCAGCGTCAGCGTAATACCTTTCGGGGTATCCAGTTTTACAGAATCGGTTTCCTCACCGGAAAAAAGCATGGCAGCCGCAGCTTTGGACGCAGCAGCAGCACAGCTCCCTGTGGTATAGCCCCGATGCATCAGCTTACCCTGGGACACTACAAGTTCTGAGTCCATAATAAAACTAACACCTTCTTCAGGATTTTGTTAAAAAAACATGTATTACAACAAAAAAGATTTCCGCTTCCACCGGCAGAAATCTTCATAATTAACCAAAGCCGCAGTACTGTAAAAAAATCCTGCGCCTTCGCGTTACGCCTTTTCCATCTCTCGTGGATCACGGTACAGAAAATCCGGGCTGGCTGCTGACTGTATACATAAATAACAAACCCTGTATCAATTACAGCGACGGGATCGTGACGGAATTCCACCGTCTTACCATTTAATATAACAGAACCCGGACATATTAAATTTGAAAACTTGCTATTGAATTATACCATAGTTGACGCTTTGTTACAATAATTTATAGAAAAAAACACCGGAACACCTTCCTGTTTTTTCCTGAAAGGGAATAAAACACGATTGATGTTCCGGTAATAATAAAATCACGTACAAAATTAAATCATTTTTCATTTGAAAAACTAATATTTACATATCAAATACAAAAAATGCTCAACTTTATACCATAACTTTACGATATTAAAAGCCGTTTCTGGTTAGCAATCTGTACGGCTAATTGATTAAAATCATCATAATATAAAACATGCACAACGTATTCCGGTGATATCAGTTCGAAAATTTTTTCAACAGCCGGGTCTGTAAAAGGCAAATGCTGATCTATGTTGCATACATGGCTGAGCAGTCTGGCATCATTTTCCAGAGAAGGAATCATATGCGGCGATTGTCTCTGGTATTCACCGGACAGGGAACAGCTAAGGTGTACCCCTTTAATAAACTTTCGCAGCTCTCCCAAATTTTTCAAAACCTGGCAAATGTAATCGATTCCTTCTCTCTCACTCTTCAGGTCCGGATTCGTATTCAACAGGTGACCTGTGTCAAGCATAAGGCCTATGTTGTCAAATTTGATCCGGCCAAGAAAGTCATCGACGGTTTTCGGATCAAGAAGTCTGAGACCGGGCCACCAGGTATTTTCAAACAATACCTTAACCGTTTCCGGTACCTCAGCGCTTACCCGGTTAAAAACCCGGGTCGCCATTTTCATCACTTCAGCGTCCGTGCGTTCAAACACCCAGGAATACTGTTCTGCCGGTGTAACCTCTTCGACCCGGTAAACAAGGTATTCCGGTTTTTCGATCAATGCAGCCTGAATATTGCGTTTAATCTGTAAAAGCCAGGCGCGCTTCTGCGTTCCTCCGTAATAATCACGCAAGGCCTCATCTGTCCTGAATATCTGATACAACCGCTCTTTATTGTCTTTCCAAAGATCATACCAACAGTACCAGGAACGAAGATGGGCGCCCACAGTTTCCTTGTCAAAGGGTCTCATATAAGGTTCGCTGCGATACACTAACAGTTCAATTCCGTCCAGCCCAAGCATTGACAGATATTCATCCAGCGACTTACCTGTTCGCCGTATCGCTTCCTCATAGCCCGGAACCGTACAATAATTAAACAACTGTTTCACAATAGCATCTCCGACATAAAATTTATTTTTTTAGTAAAAAACAATGCCTTTATATTCAAAATCTTAAAATGCGTCTATGCCCCCAAAACCGGCCCCGCCAATAATACGGACATTATCTACGGAAAACGCTTCCATAATGTCTTTCAGATTTTCCTTTAACAATAACGAACGCAGTCTTTCACTGCCGGAAACGATCAGCAAATTGTTGCCGGAACGATTGATATTCTGTAAAACACTGAATCGTTTTGTAAAAATTTCATTGCCGACTTTCTCTTTTAATTTAGAAAGGCAGGCTGCAATTTCAGGCTTTTCAACAGCCATTCGTTCTTCCAGTGGAACAAATTCCACAGACGCAAGCTTTGGATTTTCCACAAACTGTGCGTCTTCCTCCAGTCTCCCCTTGCGGGACATAACAACTTTTTCACAGACTTCCTGCATGGAAATAGGCTGAATACCTGTCATCATTCATTACCTCCTAACTCAAAATCAAATAATTATTTAAGAGCAAAACATTTGTGAGAGTCTGAATGCGGATACCTGTGAGAGAAGGAAGAAAATAGAGACAGCCTAAATTCCAGTCTGCAAATTACTTCCAAGTATCATCAAAAATAGCAATTTATTAGTAATAATTACTATTTTATGTTCATTTTTATAATACATTCTATTGCATTAAATGTCAAATTATTTTTCAGTCATTTTCCTTGCACCACAACGAGCGGTAACATATACTATATATAAAAAGATTCGAAGTTATCATGTAAAGGAGCAGGATAATCAAATGCTCGATATTCGTTATGAAGACGAGGCGCTTCTCGTTGTAAACAAACCGCCGGGAATACTGATCCATCCCACTACAACAGAAGATGAAAATTCGCTGGCGACTTTAATTAAAAATTATTATCAGGAACGAGGCTGGATATTAAACCTCCATCCAGTCTCGAGATTGGACAGGTACACCTCCGGACTGGTAGTTTTTGCAAAATTTCCGGAAATTCAAGGAATATTAATCAAACAGGGAATGCAGAAAGAATATCTTGCCCTTGTGACCGGTACACTGCCTGCAGACCATGGAATTATCGACACTCCCATCGCCCGCAAACCCGGAAGTATCATTGAACGGGAAGTCAATCCTGATGGCAAGCCCTGCAAAACTGAATACTGGGTCATTGCCAATCATGTCATCTCTAATAAAATGGACAGAAAAGTTAATAAAAATATTTGTGACACAGGGCAGTTACGGTTATCTCCCCAAATCCGGGAGCACGCTTCAAACATTTCCGGAGAACCGCTTTCCCTTGTGCGATGCAGGCTGTACACCGGTCGTACCCATCAGATTCGCGTTCATTTTGCCAGCATCGGCTGCCCTCTCTGGCATGATAACCTGTATGGAAAGATTCCGGGCCCTCCTCAGCGTCATGGCCTGCACTCCTATAAATTATCTTTTATTCACCCATGGACTGGCGTCAAACTTGAAGTGATATCAATGTTGCCCGGGGATATGACTGCAGCATGGGACGGAAAGTTTTCCGATTCGGATTCATACGACTATTAAAATCGAATCTTTTCATAAAATCTTTAGACCATCATATGCTATATGTTTCGACATGTGATATAATGAATTACACAGAAGTTACCTGCACGACAAATATTAATTTTTTCGAGGAGGTTTGATTTTATGCCGTTAGTTGATACCAAAGAAATGTTTAAGAAAGCCTATGAGGGCCATTATGCAGTTGGCGCTTTTAACGTCAACAACATGGAAATCATCCAGGGCATCGTGGAAGGAGCCATTCAGGAAAAAGCCCCCCTGATCCTTCAGGTTTCCGCCGGCGCCCGCAAATATGCCAAGCATATTTACCTTACAAAACTGGTTGAAGCTGCAGTGGAAGATACGGGCCTGCCAATCTGTCTCCACCTTGATCACGGTGCGGATTTTGAGATCTGCAAGGACTGCGTGGACGGCGGCTTTACCTCTGTCATGATCGACGGTTCCAAATATCCTTTTGAAGAAAACATCGAACTGACCAAACGCGTTGTAGACTATGCCCATAATAAAGGCGTCGTCGTAGAAGCGGAATTAGGCAAACTGGCCGGTGTGGAAGATGCCGTGAAGGTGGCGGCTAAGGACGCGACTTACACCGATCCCGACCAGGCAGTGGAATTTGTGGAACGGACCGGCTGCGACAGCCTGGCTATCGCAATCGGCACCAGTCACGGCGCTTATAAATTTAAGGGCAAACCGGAACTGGATTTTGCCCGGCTGGAAAAAATCACAAACATGCTTCCTGGTTTCCCGCTGGTATTACACGGAGCTTCCACTGTTATTCCTTCTTTCGTGGAAGAATGCAATAAATACGGCGGAAAACTGGACGGAGCCCAGGGAGTTCCGGAAGATATGTTGCTGAAAGCCGGCACATTCGGTGTCTGCAAGATCAATATCGATACGGATCTTCGCCTTGCCATGACCGCTTCCATCCGTAAATATTTTGTAGAACACCCCGGTGATTTCGATCCCCGCCAGTATTTAGGTCCTGCCCGGGAAGCCATTAAAGCCATGGTGGCCCATAAAATGCGGGACGTGCTTAACTGTTCTGGAAAAGCATAATCTGATACATGCAGACTTATAGTTTGTTTTCATTTTAAATTAAAAAGTAAGACCCATATTCCCCGTTTTCGGGATATGGGTCTCATTTTATTTTCATGATAATTTAAGCATGCATGCATACATGCATCACATGATCAGCGACTGCTTTTCATTTAATTCATACAGCCGCTTATAGATTCCTCCCTGTTCCATAAGTTCGGTATGAGTACCGGTTTCCGCCACTACGCCGTTCTGCAGTACAAAGATCCGGTCAGAATTAATGATCGTTGAAAGCCGGTGGGCAATTGTAATTGTCGTCCGGTTTCTGGAAAGAAGCTCCAGCGATTCCTGTACCAGTTTTTCCGTGGCAGTATCCAGAGAAGAGGTGGCTTCATCCAGTACCAGGACCGGCGGATTTTTCAGGAACGCACGGGCAATGGCAATGCGCTGTTTCTGTCCGCCGGAAAGCTTTACGCCCCGTTCCCCGATACAGGTATCATACTTTTCAGGAAGTCGTTCAATAAATTCATCTGCCGCAGCCAGTCCGGCTGCTTTTTTAATTTCGTCCTGGCTGATTGCATCGTTCCCGTAGGCAATATTGTAATTTACGGAATCGGAAAATAAGAATACATCCTGCTGCACCAGACCGATTGCCCGGCGAAGTGACTGCTGGGTATATTCACGGATATCCCGGCCATCCAGTAATATTCTTCCCTGCTGTGGTTCATAAAAACGTAACAGAAGACTGGCAATCGTAGTTTTACCGGCACCGGTTTCACCAACGAACGCGATCTTTTCTCCCGGTTTTACAGTCAGTGTAAGATCTTGCAGGACAACACCGTTACCGTAACTGAAATGCACATGGTCAAAAACGATTTCGCCTCTTATATCGCTGCACTCTACAGCGTCAGGTCTATCCTCTATCTCCGGCCTGAGCTGCATAATTTCATAAAAGCGGCTGAACCCGGCCATGCCCCGCTGATACATTTCCGTTAAAACGGTAAGCCGCAGCAGGGGCTTCATAAACAAATTCACATACAGAAGAAATGCCACAAAATCACTGAAGGCAAGACGGTCCATGGCAATCATCCATCCGCCAAGGCCCATCATGACCACATTGATCAGGTTACTGAAAAAAGCAATGCTTCCGGAAAAATACGCTACCAGCTTTGTCGATTTCCGTCTTCCGCCCATATAGGTCTTGCATTTATCCGCAAAACGCCCGGACTCCTGATCCTCCAGGGCAAAGGCTTTGATCAGGCGGATGCCGTTCAACGCTTCCGCCGCCTGGGCAGATACATCCCCGTACAGCACCCGGTTGGCCCGGAAACGGTTTTTCATTTTGCGATTAATATAAACCGTATGGATGGTTTTGCATACCAGAAGCAGGACAATAAAGGAAGCCAGAAACGGGTTCATCCACATCAGGATTACAATGGTTCCGATCATCGTAATGGAACAAATGATAAGGTCGTTGGGTCCTTTAAAGGTCAGCTCCCCTATTTCAGTCAGGTCTG
>Ga0256404_1008044_pt1 | contig 16164 bp, 14 predicted proteins | sample RumenRJG_01DNA_FD_185990 | JGI IMG/M metagenome (GOLD analysis project Ga0256404, IMG submission 185990) | Bovine rumen microbial communities from Lethbridge, Alberta, Canada - RJG_01 | ecosystem: Host-associated > Mammals > Digestive system > Stomach > Rumen | place: Canada: Alberta | collected...
TGGGCTATGAATGCAAGAGTGCCGTGTGTGACTTCCGTGGTCGACGGTGGACGGCATTTTATACTGACTCAGTTCCCGTTGCCGATGGACCGTGGAAGTTTGGTGGCCTGCCGGGGTTCATCATGCAGGTCTATGATGAGGGGCATCAGTATGAGTTTACCTGTGTGGGCATAAACTCCAAGGCAGACCGAGTTATCACCATACCCGAAGTGCCGTTCAACAAGACCACTCGCGCAAAATTCTATGCCACCAAGTTAAGGTTTGACACTGATCCCTTCGCATATATGATGAATGTAAATGGTGTCAACGTGCAAGTGAAGGGTGCCGACGGACAACCTCGCACTGACATCACTCAACCACGAACCTTGCAATACGACTACATCGAACGCGACTGGAAGTAATATCTGATGAAACGACTCGTCATCCTATTATTATACGTGTACCTTCACCTGCCCCTCTGTTACGGACAGGTCAAGGCTCTTGTTGGCTCTGTGACCGACGAGGAAAGTGGCGAGCCTGTGGCTGGCGCCATCGTGCAGGCTGTCGGCGGGAAAAACTATACTTTCACCACCAATGACGGGCGTTTCTCCTTAAAGGGTGAGGCACGACAAATTCGTGTGCAGTCAATGGGCTATCGTAGTATCGTGGTAGATGTTACAGAAAGTCCGATGCACATCAAGATGAAGCCGGAGGCCACACAACTGAAAGACGTTATCATCAAGGCTCCCGACATTATCCAGAAAAGCGACACACTGGTCTATTCCATGAGCAAGTGGGCGCAAAAACAAGACCGCAACATAGCCGACGTGCTACGTCGCTTGCCAGGTGTGGTGGTGGCAGAGAACGGAAGCATCAAGTACAACGGCGAGCCTATCAACAAGTTCTATATCGACGGCTCAGACTTTGTGAACGACCGCTACGGCGTGGCCACCAATAACATTTCCCCTGACGACGTGGCCAGCGTGGAGATTATGGAGAACCACCAGCCCGTGAAGGTGCTTGAAGGACTGGAGTTCTCACAACAAGCCGGACTGAACATCAAACTGAAAGAAGCCGCCCGTGCCCGCTGGATTGGCATCCTGAATGGCGGCATGGGTGCTAAACCTCTGCTCTACGATGCATCCGTGTTTGCCATGCGCATTGCCAGGAAATGGCAGAACATGGAAACGTTGCGACTGAACGATACAGGATGGAATCCCAACAGTCAGAGTCAGCGGCATACTGACAACACACTCCCAGGCAGTGGCTATAATGACAATTCGTGGCCTGACTATATCGCCATCGGCATCACCTCTGCGCCGCTTGACGAACTACGCACCCGTGACAATCTTTCATTTCTGGCACAGTCGAGCAATTCCCGTCATGTAGCCGATGGTCTTGATGTCAAGCTGAATGCTACCTATCAAGCTGACCGCTTGGACTTCACCAGTTCCTGTACCACTCGCTATTTCGACAAGAACATACCCTTATTCTTAGAGCAGAACACTATGCGCAGCCACGAACACCAACTAAACGGCGAATGGTCACTGCAACTGAATCGACGTAATAACTATCTGAAGGGCAATCTCAGCGTGGATGCCCTGTGGAATCGTGCTACGTCTGCCGTCAGCGGTACGCAAACACTACAGCAACATTCTGACCTCCCATCCTTTGACATCACCAACGATTTGCAACTGGTTCGCCGCATTGACAGCCATCTACTGACCATCTCGTCGCACAACCGCTATTCACATCGGCCCCATTCGCTTACTGCCGATAGTATTAAGCAAGACCTCACCACTGATGACTTCCGCTCTGTTACTGAAGCCCGCTATGGCTGGCTACTCCGTCGTTGGTCGTTCTACGCCCGTGGCGGCATCGACCTCAATCTGCACCGTTTCCAAAGCAGGCTCAGTGGTCTCATGCTGCCCGACTATCCTTTAGATGGCCATCGGAACTTCACCGTCCTCAAAACTTACGCCTCGCCCGAAGCCCGTTATCAGCACCGTCGCTGGTGGCTGACGTTCTCACTGCCCATTAGCTACTATTATTATCATGTGGCAGACCTACTGGCCGATACCTCTACGAGAAAACACTTTATGACCATCTCGCCAATGATCCATGTTCGCCACCAACTCACGGCCAAGACCGAGCTCTCTGCTTATCTCAATTACAGTCTCCAGCCAGTCGCGCCAAGCTGTTACATGCAAACCGTCGTTATGACTGACTTCCGAAACCTCACTTTTCAGACACCATCCACAGAAAGCATACGGCAACGTTCGGCTTTCGTCAGAATGCGCTATCGAAACCCCATCACCTCGCTCTTTGCTAATCTTTCTGTCAAATACCAACAGGATTATCAGCCCCTGATGCAAAACCAGCTGTTCATCGGCGACCGCATTCTAACTGATTTTGTCACTTGTGGGAACAATACCTCCATCACCCAACTCAATGGCGGCATCAGCAAAGGTCTTTGGTCAGCCAAAATCACCGTAGGCATTGATGCGTCTTTTGGGCACTCCAGCGCCAGGATGATGCGGCAGAGCGTGGAACAGCCTTACACCTCTACCTTCATCACCCTTGCGCCCAAGTTCACTTGCAAATTCACACGCTGGCTCACCTCTGACTATCGACTGACTTACACTAACAACCAATATAAGGTCGATGCAGTAAAGGCCATCCACAGTGCACTGCGCCAGAACCTCTCCGTTACGCTCCTGCCTACTGACCAATGGCATATTGCTTTCGGCGCAGAGCATTACTACACGCGCTTCTCCAACGGCCAGACCGCCAGCATCACTTTCCTCGATGCCTCTGTCCGCTGGCTCCTTTCCAAACACATTGACCTCGCTCTTGCCGCCACCAATCTCCTTGACGAATCAGACTATCGTTACACCTCCTTTGGCTCCCTCTCAGAATCTTTGTATTCCTTCAAAATACGACCAAGAAATATTATCATCAAAATGCAAATCAAGATATAGTAACGAAACGTATTCACAAAACTCTATATGGAGAATTTTCACTAACTTTGCACCAAAAATTATTTCATAAACGGGAAAAAATGAAGGAAATTTGAAAAAAGTTATCGTTTTGCTTAGTTTTTCGGTTCGCTGAATCGTCCTTGTTGTGTATGAATGATAATTATGACGAAAAAAGAATTTGAAGACATATACCGTCAGCATTATGCCAGGATGTACCGTCTGGCAAGGACGATGCTCTATGATGCAGACGAAAGCAAGGACGTGGTGAGCGACATCTTCGCCCGACTGTTACGGGATGGTGACAGGCCACAGAAGGACAGGATGGAGGGCTACCTGATGACTGCCGTACGTAACCGCTGTCGCGACGTGCTCAGCCACAAGTCGATACGGGAACGAGTAGAAAGGCTCTTCTTGCAGGAGTCGATGCAGGGCCATATCATCGCTATGAATGATGACGACCGTCTGGAACGACTGATGCAATTCATTGAAGCGGAACTGCCACCGCTCAGCCAGCAGATCTTCCGACTACGTTTCCTCCGCGAGATGAGTTATGAGGAAGTGGCACAGGCTACAGGCGTTAGCAAAGTGACGGTGTACAACCATCTGTCACAGTCGGTACAGCGAATCAAGGAACATTTTGATAAAGAAACAGCAAAACGATAAACATTATGGAACAGCAAGACAGAATTGACCAGTTGGTAGCAGAGAACCAGGAACTGCTCGCGCTGACTAAGCAAGCCTTTATAAAGCGCGAAGTCGAAAATGAATCCGTCCCCGTGGACGAGGAATGGCAGAAATTCGCAGCGGAACACGCTGATGAATTAGAAGCCCTTGAAAAAGACGAGCCACGCACTGCCACCATTACGAGACTGATGGGCATACTCCCTTACAAGGTGGCAGCAAGCATCATCGGCATCCTCTTCACGGCAGGAGTGGCATTCGCTGCCATCCATATTGTGCGTCATGTCGTTGGAAGGGATTTGAAATCCACGACTCAGGAGGTACGAATTTCAAATTCGTCCCAACCATCCCTGGTATTGCCGACAGATACCGTCAAGACGGACACGACAACCAACGCGAAGCCCATTGTTTTCGACAATGTAGCATTGGATAAGATGCTGCCCCAAATTGCTGCCTATTACAATAAAGAAGTGGAATTCAAGAATACCGATGCCCGCCAGCTCCGTTTCTATTTCGTATGGAAACAGGACGAGACGCTCGACGTCGTGCTGCATCGTCTCAACCTTTTCGAGAGCATCACCGTAGAACTGAAGTCGGACAAAATCGTAGTAGAATAAGCCATGAGAAGAATCATATCAATGCTTGTTTGCTGTCTTGTCCTTGCAGGAGTGCAGGCCCAAAAGATTACACACGATTATAATAATGTGTCACTCAGCGAAGCCCTGCGCCAACTGAACGAGCAGACTGACGACTACACTATCAGTTTTCTCTACAACGAGTTGGAGGATTTCCGCATCACCACCTCCATTCGTCGCAAGACTGTACCCGATGCCATCCGTCAGATGATAGGCTTCTATCCCATCCGCATGACCGTTGATGACAGGGAAATCATCGTGGAGTGTCCGCAGAAAACGACCACTCGATACAAGGGCACCGTCATCGACGAGCAAGGCCAGCCCGTAGCCTACGCCAACATCGCCCTGCTTTCGCCCCAGGACTCCACGCTGATTACCGGTGGCGTGTCGAACGAGAGCGGCTTCTTCGTCATCCCATGTGAACAGCAGCCCGTCCTCGCTCGCATATCATTCGTAGGCTATAAAACGGAATTCGTCTTCCTTGATTCACGAAATGCCAGAAATATTCGCCTCAAGCCCGAGACTATTATGCTGAATGGTGTGAAGGTGACGGGCGATCGTATTTTCTCAAAGGCAGAAAACGGACATCTGACCTACAACATGCCGATGCTCCTTGAAGTCTATCCTGCCGACAACGCCTACGAGGCACTGACCCGCATCCCTGGCGTGATTGACACGGGTGAAAGCCTCACGTTTTGCGGACAGTCGGTGACGCTCATCATCAACGGCAAGGCGACGACGCTCAGTGCCGACAAAGTGGTGGAGCGATTGAAATCTATGCCCGCCGCCATGCTGGCCAAGGCCGAGGTAATGCCGTCAGCTCCTGCGAAATATCACATCCGGGGCATGGCCATCAATATCGTGACAAAGGACTTCGCAGGAACGAACCAACTCTCAGGACAACTGATGGGCGGCTGGCAGCAGAACAAATACGGCACAGGCTATGCGGGTGGCAGTCTTATCTACAATCACGACAAACTGAGCTTGGACTTGTCTTACACATACACCAACGGCAGCAGTTACGGACAAGTGGAGCACGAAGCCAATCATCCGCTGGGTGACAAGCGCATTGCCTACAGCGACAAGACGCGCAACCGTAGCGACGGCATCGACCATGAGTACCGCATTGGCATGGACTATGCCATCAGCGACGACCATCGTCTCGGCCTGGCCTATACGGGGCAGTGGAACTCCACCCGCTCCACCAACACCACGACAGGCACGGCACAGTCCACGCAACATTCCCGTCAGCACACTTACCTGCACAACGTCGATGCCAACTATGCTGCCCCGTTCGGTCTGCAGCTTGGCGTGTCGTACACCAACTATCAGGAGCCTCGCACGCAAAGCCTTGAGGGCGAACTGTACGACATCAACCGGAACCTGTCAGTCGACAGTCGCCAGAAAGTCAGCAAGTGGCTCTTCACCGCCGACCAGACCCACGCGCTGCCCAATGACTGGGAACTGAACTACGGGGCAAAGGCGCAGTTCACGAACAACAACAGCTATCAGACCACCCTCGACCAGAACCAGCAGCCCATGCCCGACGCCACCAGCAGCGTTGATTACGACGAGCGCATCCTGAATGCCTACGCCGGACTGAGCAAGCAGATAGGCAAGTCGCTGAGCCTCGACGCCTCGCTGACGATGGAGCAATACCATGCCACCAAGTGGAACGAGTGGCGCGTCTATCCGCAGTTCAACGCCATGTGGAACATCAACCCGAAGAATATGCTCAATCTCTCGTTCAGCAGCGAGGCCGTCTATCCCTCCTACTGGAGCACCATGAGCAGCATCTACTACGCCTCGGCCTATACAGAGATATGGGGCAATCCCGACCTGAAGCCCATGTCGAAATATGAGGTGAACCTCATGTGGCAATTGAACCACAAGTACACGTTCACTGCCTTTGCCGAGTTTGAGCCTGACTACTTCGTGCAGCTCCCCTATCAGACCTCCGACCGAATGGCCGTCATCATGAAGGAGACCAACTTCGACTACTCCAACTACTACGGTCTGCAAGCCTCGGCGCAGTTCAATGTCGGCCAGTGGCTCAACGGTACCGTCAATGCCACGGGCCTCTACCGTCACGACAAGAGCAGCAACTTCTTCGACCTGCCCTTCGACCGCACCCGCCTCTCGGCCATCCTCGGAGGAACAGCGGTGGCCAAACTGTCCCAGCGGCATAGCATCCAGTTCATCCTCAATCCGTTCTTCCAGTCGAAGGCCATCCAAGGCGTCTACGACATCAGTCCGCTGTTCTATCTGAACGCCTCGCTGCGCTGGACCTCCGACAACGGCAAGTGGAGTGTCATAGCCAAAGCCAACAACATCTTCAACTGCTACGCCAACACCCGTTCCACCGTCGCCAACCAGGACTACGCCATGCGTGTCTGGATGAACTACGCCAGTGCCTCGCTCACCGCAATCTACCGCATCGGCAACTTCAAGGAGAAGAAAAAGAAGGAGGTGGACACCTCGCGAATGGGTTATTAATGTAAACAAGATGAAAAGAGTCATAATACTTCTGCTATTCATAAGTGTAGCTATTTCGGTAAAAGCCCAAAGAGTCACACGCGAATATAATAATGTGTCGCTGAGCGAGGCCCTGCGCCAACTGAACGAGCAGACCGAGGACTACACCATCAGTTTCCTCTACAACGAGTTGGAGGACTTCCGCATCACTACTTCGGTACACCGCAAGACCGTGCCCGACGCCATCCGCCAGATGATAGGTTTTTATCCTATCCGCATGACCGTTGAGGACAGGGAAATCATAGTGGAGTGTCCGCAGAAGACGGCCCTCCGCTACAAGGGCACCATCATCGACGAGCAAGGCCAGCCCGTAGCCTACGCCAACATCGCCCTGCTCTCATCCCAGGACTCCACGCTGATTACAGGCGGCGTGTCGAACGAAAGCGGTCTTTTTGTCGTTCCCTGTGAACAAAAACCAGTCCTTGCACGTATCTCCTATGTCGGCTATAAGACGATTTACAAGCAATGCAATAACACAGAACTTGGCACAATTCGGATGCAGCCAGAAACACAAACTCTGAAGGGAGTGACGGTGAAAGGCGAACGTCCTATGTATCAGACAAAAGGCAATAGCATTATTACAAATGTGGCTGGCACAGTTTTGGAGCGTTTGCACAGCACCAACGAGCTACTTTTGCAAGTGCCAGGTGTTATTGCCTCACCAGATGGATCTCTGTCTGTCTTTGGACGTGGAACTCCTATATACTACATCAATAACCGCAAGGTGCAGAACATACAAGAAATTAGCCATCTGTCACCCAAAGACATTCTTTATATTGAGCTTGTTCGTAATCCTGGCGTACAATACGATGCAGAAGTGGAAACCGTCATCAAGATAATAACGAGTACAAAGGAAGAAGGGTGGACACTGCAAGTGAAAGCCGATGAAGAGGTAAACGATGTACTGTCATCAGACGAGTCGATTAACCTTGGTCTGAAGCAGGGTGGACTGAATGCATCGGCACATCTGGAGTATAATGATTTTCATCGCCACTATAACCAACCGCAAATAAAAGAATTTGTGGTGGATGGCGATACCTACCGATATGACCACACCGACAATCACAGCAGGGAGCACCAGAAAATACCGAGTTATTCAGCGAATGTAGATTATGAGTTCAATGAGCGACACATTGCAGGTATCAGTTACGATGGTTATCACAACACATGGATATCACCTAGTGATGCCTTGCATATCTACTGCAAAAACGACCAGGAATTCCAGCGAACTCATATCTTGAGTGATTACCACAATAATATGGACTATGCTCATGTCAACACTTTCTATAATGCAGAGTGGACGCAGCAGCTACGCACAGCCCTCAACCTTGATTACGCAGGCAATTCCAGTGACTACCGCCAACTGACAGACGAAACCACTGGTACAACAACCATCTCAACACTCAATAAGAGCAAGAGCCGTTTCCACGTCTATGCGGGTAGGTTGACGTTCGACTACACGCTGGACAAACAGACCTCGTTGTCATGGGGTGCAGAGTACAACCGCGTGACAGGCAATGGAACCGCCAATTGTGACAACGCCGTGGTTCCGCCCTCAGACTATCACCAATGGGAGAACAAGACTGCGGCTTATCTGGAAGCAAAGGCGACTTTTGGAGACTGGACATTGAACGGAGGTATTCGCTATGAGGATGTTGTCTGTGATTACTCAGACCGTCTGGCTCCCGATGCCAACATTCACCGTCACTACCGCTACCTGTTTCCCTCTATGGAAATCAGCCACAAATACAAAGGATGGAGCAATGCCCTATCGTTTACGTCGCGTACCAGTCGTCCGTCATTCCGTCAATTGAGCAACTACACTTATTACAATAGTGAGTTTGCCTATCAGCATGGCAATCCCAGTTTGCAGCCCACGAAGCTCTACATCGCTGAATGGAGCACAGCCTACAAATTCATCAACGCCTCACTAAGTTTTACCTATAAGGATAATCTCATCGCCCCTGACTGGTACACCGAGGACGAGCATTCACGCATACTGGTGAGTTCATTCAGCAACTTCAACCACGCAAGCCTGCTTAGTACTAACGTCAGTTTGCAACATAATTTCCGTTGGTGGCGTCCCTCAATCCGTATAGCTGTACAGCACCTATTCTTCGACTACGAGTATATGAACGAGCCATACAGCTATGGCAAGACTGAGTTCTATCTTGTTCTCAACCAATACTTCGACTTACCTCACTCATGGCTTGCTAACATCTATTACTACTATAATAGCGGAGGCACACAGAACAATATCCAGTTAAAGCCCTACCAGATGTTCAATTTCAGCATACAGAAGTCCTTTCTGCAAGACCGACTGAGCGTGAAGTTTGCCGCCCGAGACCTCTTCCACAAAATGAAGTTCGAGGAAGACACGCGTATACGCAACGTCCACTTCTGGCAAATTGAAGACCACAAGTATTGGAATTTCTCTCTAAGCATTGTATATCGGCTTAACCAACTCAAGACCAAGTATCGTGGCAAGAGCGCCGCAAGCGAACAAATCAACCGACTATAAATCTCTCTCGACAGGCGGGCAGTCGTCGGCCTCAGTGCCGACGCTGCCTACTTCAAAGAATAGAATATCGATTAAGAACATTTAACGCCCAACGATGCAGGATTTCCCGCTTTACGGCGTTTATATAGACAGAAATAACAACAAATATCGAAATGAAAACAATGAAACTTTGGAGGATTGCATTTGTGATGCTTGCTGCTTTCTCCCTCGCCTCTTGCAGCAGCGATGATGACAAAGACATTACCAAGGAAATTATCATGAATGTTTCCGCTGAACCGGGCGTTATGTACGACCTTTTCGACAGCATGGGAGAACATCCCATCGAGTGTATGCAAGTGATGACGGAAGACGAGCCAGGACAATGGCAGTACCTATACTTCAGTGAAGTCAAGGGCTTCACTTATGAAAGAGGTCATGAATACGTGCTGCGCGTGAAGCGGACTATTCTGGCCAACCCTCCCCAGGATGCCAGCAACCGTACATACGAGCTGGTGCGCATCCTCGCCGACAAGAAAGTGGAAGATGTGGCAGAACCTGTGGAGAAAGAGGTAAAGACAGAAGCCGACATAGAGTATGAGCAGCAGTGTCCGGTAGAGAAGTATGCCATAGCCAAAGGTGGTGAATACATGGTGGATGCCGATGGCAAGATGACATACGCCGATGGTACGCCGACTCCCGAATTTGACAAGCATGCACAAATCTACCTGGAGAACATTCTTGATAAGGGCCACCCGCTATGGCAGGCAGGAGCCCGTTATCAGGCAACATACGCCTACGTTCTTTCGCCTTTTACCGATGAGATACGCCTTGTGCCGGGCAGTCATTCAGGATTCCTCTTCAAGAACATCCTTACCGAGAGCGAAATGGCATACGTCAAGCAATCGATGAAACAAGGCGAAACGCTGCACTACAACCTCATCCTCGCCAATGTCTATAAGCGCGGCATACAAAAAGTGGAGTTTACGATCAAGAAGAAGTAAAATAAACGGACTCACTAGTCGCTGAGACAGATTACTTGGGTATAACGGCTCCTATGACTCAGGTACCCACGGATACGACAGTAATTTTGCAGCACGAAATGAAGTAATCATAGTAAGATGAAGCATCAGAAGCATTATAGAAAGCTCCTATTCCTGTTGGTAATGTTGTCGGCAGCAACATTCGGGATGGCACAGCAGGCAGTAACTGTCAAAGACAGCATCACGCATGAAGCAATACCATTTGTGAGCGTTTATTTTGGGAACGAGTCAGGCGGTTACACGGACGAGCAGGGTTCGATTGTCATTCCAAATGGTGCGAAGCAAATAAGGTTGTCTCATATCTGCTACGAGACAAAGAGCGTCACGACAGCAGCAGTTGCCGCACAAACCATCTTCCTCGTTCCGAAAAGCATCAATCTTGGCGAAGTTGCTGTTGTCGCAAAATCTCCTAAACGGATAAAGGTCGCAGAGGTGGGACTGACTAAAGCGAAGACACAAACCAAGCATAAGGGCGCAAACGGCTTTGAGATGGCATTGTTCATTCCATACGACAGCATGTGGACTGAGGCTCCCTACATTCATTCCATATTGGCCAGTCTTGATTACTCCACCAGTTGGCTGGTGTTCAAGGAAATCAAGACTCCTGTCTACGCCACCCTTCGTTTAGACCTTCGTCAGCCTGATAGCGTAACGGGGGACCCAAAAAGGGAATCGATTATCGGTGGAGGAGTTCTTGTTCCTTCATCTCAGAAAATAGGTAAGGATGGAATCTACCTTCCGCACCCCGTTGCTTTCCCAAGGTCAGGCGTTTTCGTCGTGATAGAATGGATAACCACTGCACAGGTATCAGAATCCAGTAATCTCATTCCTTCGCTCAACATGACCTTGAATGAGGAGGAAAACTGCACATGGAATAAGAAAACCTTTCGCGGTATGGACTGGATGCGAGAAGAAGACGAACCAATATACAAAGACGTGGCGACGCAAGAATATTACAAAAGACGGACACCATCTGCCAAACTCGGTTTGAAAATATCAAAATAAGAAACATGAGACAACTGAAACATTACAGACGACTTCTAATCTGCTGCCAAAATAAGAACTTTCTTCATTACTTTACATCTGAATTCGGGTGCAAAATTACAAATAAACTTCCAAAGTCGCGTTGCTGTACGGCTCAAAATGTGTTGCTACACAATAATTTCAATCGCACAACATTCTATATGTTCAGTTTTCCAGCTTTTTATGAACGGCATCCCCCTTTATAAAGCTGCAAGTGAACCCACGTACAAATCTACCACATCCTTTCATGGATGTGGTAGATTTGTGGGAGAACCTTTTAGGGTTGAGTTTTTTCGGTGCAATGGTACCAATACTTGGATTTCGATTAAGCCCCAAATACTCAACAAACCTCTTATAATCCATGGGGAAGAAAACCGTTAGTATTCTTTATACATTCATTCTCATGGATAAGTAAGGATCGCTTGACCTTCTTCTTACTTTTTCTCTTTTATCTCCTTTCTTTTGTCGAATCTCATGCTGTTGCCTAACAGGACAGCTTGTAGCCGAACATCCTAACCTCTTTTACCGCTCTTCAGTCTTGGCTTTCCACTGCATAGTCTCTTTGCTTGTCGATGGGCATTCTTGTTCTACATGCTCCCATCTAATAGCGGAATGATACGCAGCACCTCGCATGTCCTTCTCCGTCCGATGACCATGACGTGCCCAGTCTGAGCGTTGGACTGTCGGGCATCCTCATTTTCGTATCTGTCACTGAATTGTTCTTATTCCGACTTCCTCATTGATGACTTTTCTGAGCGAAGCGAGTACAATTACTTTTTCCGTCGCGAAGTTAGTGCAAGCCGCATTCTGCAAGTACCAGATACCTTATTCCCTGGATTTTTTCAAAAACTTTTTGCCGACGGCCTTGCTGCCGGTAAAAACTTTTCCAGCCCAAGGGTGAAATAATCCGGTAATTCCTTGCATTCCATGCTTTTCTTGCCAACTCTTATTGCAACGTAAAAAATAAATGTTTCACTTCAAAAATTCAGAACAATGAAAAAGATCGAGAACAATTTCGCAGTGACAGGATTCATCGGTAGAGATGCTGAAATCCGACAGTTTACAACAGCAAGCGTGGCCCGCTTCTCCCTCGCTATTGGCCGTACTGAAAAGAATGGTGAGGAAACCACTCGCACGTCGGCCTTCATGAACATCGAGGCTTGGCGCAAGAACGAGAATCGTGACTCTTTCGACCGCCTCACAAAAGGAACAATGATCACGGTGGAAGGACATTTCAAGCCAGAGGAATGGCAGGATGCAGACGGCGTGAAGCACAACCGAGTGGTGCTCGTAGCCAACAAGTTCTACACGACTCCTGACAAGGAGGAAGCGAAGGAGAAGGCTCAATAGGCCTTCTTCTTCCAGCAAAAGCTGGGGAACTTTAAGGGAAATAAAACAACTATTCAACTTCAATTACAGGTAACGGAGAGTGTAACCGGCTTTCCACAAATCATTTCAATTATGCTTTATACACATACTATCGGACGCATCGGTAAGGATTGCAAGGTGATTACTGGAGTACATGGAACTTTCATGGCGGTGGACATCGCCGTAGATGATTACTCCAGGGGACAGAACATTACGACATGGGTAAGGGTACGCAGCAGCCGCGAGAACCATATCCGTCTCGCTGACTACCTCACTAAGGGAAGACTGATTCTGGTGGAGGGAACAATCTCCACTTCGCTATGGACGGACAGGCAAGGCGAGAGCCATGTACAGGTGAGCATCAACGCTGACAGCATAGCTTTCGTGAACGCCGGACGTAAGGAAGAGCAGTCTGCCAACCCGAAGCAGGCTTCCAAGAAAGGTGCAAAGGCGAAGAATACGCCAGAACCGCCGAAGGACGCACCCGAGGCAAAGGCAGACGACCTGCCGTTCTGATGAGAGTCTAACCTTTAACACTATAGGACTATGACCGTCAACGTTCGTATCGCCATCGCATCCCATCTGTCGGATGCACAGGAATATCTGGAGCTCGGCTTTCTCAAGAATGCCAGCTCCGAGATAAACCTCGCCAAGGCCATCCTGTTCAAGTACATCCAGACTGACTTGGAGGTGGAGGAGAGGGAACTGAATGAGTTAGCACATGAAGTTTTCAACCGTCAAAGAAGAATATCGACATGAGATACGCAAGATTACTGGAACCGTACAAAGGGTACTGGGATATTCAGGTGGATGAGGATAGCATCACTGGTGGCTATCATGGCTATGAGTATAACTGTACCGTCATCGGCAGCGGAAAGGAGATTACCTGCTGCAGGGATGAGTTTGAGTTTGTTGACTGAGTACAAAGGAAACGGGCAGTCTAACCAACTGCCCACAAATCTTCTTGATATGGAGGAAATGGATGACCAGAAGAAGGAACAGATAAAAAAGCTTATAGATAAAGCCAAGAAGGACGGCAAGGCGATAGACTGGGCAAAGATAGTCTTGTGTTAAGTTCGAGAAAGGACAATAATCAGCAATGGTCTTGTCTTTTTGTTGGTAATTGACTCTAAGTGAGCATGGGAATAATTGGGCCGCTATCCCTCAGTCAATCAGGATAGCGCCCCTCTTTATGCCCTGAAAAGGTATTTCCAAAGATCAAGGGTCTCGTCATGTTCCCTTATTCTCTGGAGGATTCCCTTCAGATAAATCTGCATAGCTTTTACTGTGGAATGGTTAGAATCGGCAAGCTCTTCGACAGTTCTCTGCTGACAGCCGATGCCGAAATATTCCCTGAGTATGAGGTTTTCATCCGTTGTCAGGATGCCGTTGAGCAAGGCATTGATCTTCTCTGTGACTTCAAAACGGGGTGCACCGTGGAAGGAAAGGTTGTCATATCCCTCATCCGCGATGCCGTTCTGCGTTCCGAAGTTCTCCCACTTATCCAGAATCTGTATATAGGAGTTTTCCTCGTCAAAGAGTTCCCTGTCGATGTTCATTTACTGTTGCTTCGGCGTTACTGTAATTCAGATCTTCTTATTGTATTAAATAACTGCATGTTACTTCTCCATGCTGAGAAGCCATTTCCAACATGGAACTATTTCTATGATGCCATGCTTATCCGTTATGGTGTCTTCCTCATCGTATGTAACGATTACACGACGCTTACACGGGTGAACGTTGGGCAGCTTGCTCAGGGCATCCACCTCCCGTTTCCGGGTTGTCTCGTCTGTCAGAGAGTAGGATGCCTGTACGGCAAGTTCCTCTTCGGGGACATAGAAGTCAACTTCTACATTCGCGTTGTAGAAATAGACGCGCTCATTATCTGCATCGTGCCCGTATTTCCGGAAAAGCGAAAGGGCTAAGGCATTTTCCAAAAGTAGGGTGTCCGCGTTCATCAATTGGATTGAAAGTAGGCCGTTGTCTATATAATAGTACTTGCAGACACTTTCCCTTTCCGCAAAAGCAGAGGCTATGTTTCTCAACCGCAGCAGCAGCCACGCATCTTCTGAGTAGCTGACATAGCTGGAAACTGTCGGCACACTGACCTTACCAGCCACACTGGAGAGTATTTTGGCCAGTCGGTTGTATGAAATGGGCTGCATGACACTCTCTGCGATTTTCTTTGTCAGGAGCTGCAGCAACTTGGCATTTGACACTCCGTTTCGCTGAGCAATGTCACCTAAGTATATTTTCTGAAAGACACTGGAAAGATAGGATCTTCTGACAGGAAGACTGACGGATTCGGGCAAGCCTCCCCATGCCAGATAGTCGCCATACGCCTTCATGAACCGGGCCTTTGACTCGGTTGCTTCAAGTGACAGCTCATCATGCGGGATTCCAAGATAGTCGAGATACTCGGTGAAACTAAACGGATAGACCTCCACGGGAATGTACCGGCCTCCCAGTGCTGACATGATTTCCTTTGAAAGCATCTTGGCATTGCTTCCCGTAATGAAGACGCTGTACTTCTTGTCTGCAAGATTTCGTGCAAACTTCTGCCACCCGTCAATGTTCTGTATCTCATCAAGAAACAGCATCGGGCGTTTGCCGTACATCTCCTGATGACATTCCAGGATGAGGTTGAAATCATCCGCCGTGAAACCTTCTAGCCGACGGTCTTCAAAATCGATATAGAGCATGTCTTCCCAGCCATGCCCGTCGGCAAGCATCTGGTGCATCTTCTGGAAAAGCAGGAATGACTTTCCCGAACGCCTGACTCCAACAAATACCTGCAATGGGAAGGAATCGAGATCATAACCCCGGTGAAAAACCTTATATTGCTCGATATCCTTCTGGTTATCAAGCATCACTTGGCGTAATATGTTTCTTGTTATAGGCATAGGTGTAATATCTAATTTATTAAACGAAGTTTTATAAAACGGTGCAAAGTTATAAAATATAATTTAATAAAACAAGAAATACGCACATTTTTTTTACATATTTGAAGTATACTGTTTTTGCCCTTCAATAGTGTTTACCAATCACATTGCCATTCTGTTAAGAGCTGTTAATTTTTGCTCAATGGTTTTGAGGGAAGATCATGTTAAAAAACGTTTTGACAATATTTGTCCTCGTTTTGGCATTTCTTTGTCCATTAACTCAAAACGGCTATTTTTATACCCTCTGATGGATGTGGAGAACTCCTAGTCTCGCCAAGAAAGAGCATTTTGACAACTCTTCATGATTTTTGACTAATCATTATTCTCCTTAACCCTGGAGCAATGTAGAATTGTATTGATGTCCGATAATTTATAGCGGTATTTTCCTCCTATCTCTATGGGCACCAGATAACCTTCTTTTCTCCAGTTCCACAAAGTGGTTCTGCTTACATTCAACTTGTCCTGAACCTGCTGGCCTGT
>Ga0256404_1008045_pt1 | contig 16162 bp, 17 predicted proteins | sample RumenRJG_01DNA_FD_185990 | JGI IMG/M metagenome (GOLD analysis project Ga0256404, IMG submission 185990) | Bovine rumen microbial communities from Lethbridge, Alberta, Canada - RJG_01 | ecosystem: Host-associated > Mammals > Digestive system > Stomach > Rumen | place: Canada: Alberta | collected...
GATCCGCAGAAGACGCTGAATGCCCTGTGCATCAGTGTACTTGCGGTATTCAAGGATTTCCAGACCGGCAAGGTTGGTTGCAACCTTTGAATGCATAATAGCAAGACCGAATTCATCAGCCGCATCACCAACGGCGTACTGGATAGCTTCACCAATGGTGGTTGCCGCGATCTTGTTGGAAGTGTGGGAAACCGGCGGCGTGGAAGTGATGTCCACGGTGTGCTTTGCCCACGCATCATAGTTGTCACCGGTTCCGGTGATACCAAAGATTGCTTCAGCAAGGCTGATAAGCCGGGTCTGCTTCTGCTTTGCCCAATACTTTGCCACCTGTGAAGTAATCTGCTTCATGGGATCAGCGCCGCTGTTGTAGTCAATCACAAAGTCACGTGCGCCCCAAGCGTGTGCGCGACCGTAAACAATACCGGACTGACTTCCACCTTCGGTTTCGGTGATGGTGATGTCCGTTGCACCGTCATAGTTTTCCGGGCTTCCACCGATCAGCTTATAGAACGGGATGGTGTAGGTGTCCGATCCATTCTGAATCAGACCCTTGATGGTTGCATCCTCACGCAGCGCGCCGGAATCCAGCATTGCGGTCAGCGTGGGGTCTTTCTCATTCTGCCAGTTGTACAGAAATAATTCCGGGTCAAACGGAAAATTCAGATAAGTTGCCATAGCGTTTTATCATCCTTTCTTTGGAAAAATCACTTCAGTTCCGTCTGCCAGTTCGGATGATCCTTGATATAGTTCATCTGATCTGACGTGGAAAGCTTCATGAAATCAGCCTTTGTCATGGTGGTGGGCTTGTCATCACCGCCGTCTTCCGGGGTTGCCCCTTTAGGCGTTGCCGGTTTTGCCGGTGCTTCAAACAGGAACTTGCTGTCTTCAGCGGTCTGAAGCTTCTTGATCTGGTCAGCAAGACCCTTGATAGAACCATCATCCGCAAATTCAGCCTTGTCCAGTCCTTCCAGAAGCGCACGAACGGCTTTGACGTTCTTTGCCTTTGCCACGGTCAGCGCAAGCTGCACAGCCGCGTCAACTTTTGCAGCCTTGTTTTCAGCCTGAAGCTGTTCAATCTGTTTGGTCAGTTCAGCGTTGTCACCGGCGGTCTTCTTCAGATTTTCAATCTGTGTATCCCGGTCTTTCAGCTGTTCCTTCAGGTTGTCACGTTCCGTGGTGATGCTGGTCACGTCTGCCTTTGCCGCGTTGATGTCATTTCCGTTTTCCTTCATGATGGAATCAATCTGTTCAGCGGATAACACACCCATGTCTTCAAGAAACTTTCTTTTCATAGTTACCTACCGTCCTTTCTTACGCTTTTTACGGGGTTGCGTCCCTTTGATTAGTTGGTCACCGGCTTTTTACGTCATCCGGGTCAGGACAATTAAAAAAGCACCCTTGCGGATGCTTTAATAAATCATGTCATCTTCATACGGTATTTCTTCACCAATGTCACCGTCAACCTGAATGGTTGGTTCATCATCGAAGAAATGAAACCGCAAAACTTCCAGCACGTTGGTCAGGCTTTCCACTTCCGGGTAAAATGTCCCGGCAACAGGATACCGCATTTCAAGTTCATCTGTGAATGATTTTCTAAAAAGGTTATCATCAACACCGTTAAATGTTGTTTTTAACCCTTCATCCGTCTGTTCACAAATGACTTCCAGCGGCATATTATAGCGTATTCCATTTGCAATAATCCTTGCCATAGTCACCACCTTACAACAGTGTCAAAATACCATAAATCCAAGCTTGCATATCAAAATCTTTTGCCAATTCCAACGGGTTACAATACGCATCTTCAAAGCCCATAGAAACCAGTTCATAAGCTGAACCGCCGTAATCCTTACCCATATACGGGTGTATGAACTTATCCTTACGCGTCATTTCTGAACGTTTATAATTTGTGTTTCCAGTAACAGCACCCAACCATTCAAGCGTTTCACCCTGTGTCCGGCGGTCATAGAATGCCTTTTCAGCCGCTTTGATTTCTGGAACAGCGCGTTCAAATCTATGACCAAGTTCATGGAATGCGGTTTTCAACGCACGGCTTCCTGATTCTGAAATAGCAATTATACCTTGTCCATCACTATAATAGCCGCGCCCCACCTTTTTGGGTGTCAATCTACCACGATTTATGGATTTTTGCACCCAATCTTTTGGATAACGGGAATACGCATCTTCAACTATTGGACGCATCACAGAAGATGATTTGTTTAAATGGCTGACTACATCCAAACCATTGGAACCCATTTCACGGACTTCTGAAAGTTTATTATACAACCATTCAATATTACCTTCCTGTGTTCCCTTATATCTTTTTTTCGCGTCTTCCAGTTCCTTATAGGCTTTTGTATATTCCGGTGTTTGATGAATTTCAATATATCGGTCAAGCAATGCCGTTTCTTCTGCTTTCAATTCTTCCATAGATTTCAAACCAACTTCATCAAGGGTATAAAGTCCCCTTTTAACCCCTCTTAATTTCATTGATCTGTCATCTATAGCTTTCAGTTCATCATTGAAAACATCAAGCTTTGCTTGTGCTGCATCCATTTCAGCCTTTACGGTTGACTTCATTGTTGTGAATTCATCAGCAACGATGCTTCCGGCTTCCAACAGGTGGGATTCTTCAACCACACCGCCGTTGGCGGCAACCTTGTCCTTCACCGCCTGAATCTTGTCTTTGAAAGATTTGGGTGTATCTTTAACTGTACCAGAATCAGGAACCGGTTGTAAACCGGATTTGTCACCGTTCACGAATGCCTTTGACCATTCCTTGTATGTGGTATTGGCTGGAACCATGTATGTCTTTCCATCCGCACCCCTTGCAGCGCGTTCACCCGGTTCACCAAAGTCATCTTCAAAGTATGGAACCGTGGTAGATCTGCACCACACATGAAAAGGCGGCGCTGTGATGCCGGTTTCCCATTCAGACATCTTGAAATGCTTTCCGTCCATTTCCTGACAGATTTCAGACGTATGTGAATCCAGCGTTGCCACAATTTCATATTCTTCAACGTCAAGGTCTTTGAAGCAGTCATGCTGTGCCGCTGAACAGAACGCCGCCTGTTCAGTCATGACCAAGCGTCCGGCAGTGTTCTTTGACACGTTCAGCCGTTTTGACATTGCATCAATGGCTTTTTGCGGATCCTGACCAAGCACAATGTTCTGTGTCAGGGTGGTGTTCAGTTCACCAACAAGCTTCTGCTTGTTTGACCACACCCGGTCAGAAAAATTCCGTCCGTCTTGCGCCCACGGCTTGTTGATAATCTTATCAATGCGCCGCTGATCCAGTGTTCCGAAATCCCAACCAAAACCAACACCCTTGTGGACTTCATACGCCGTCCGGTAATAGCCGTCAAGGTATATGTCACGCATAGCGGAATCAATGGAATCCAGCTGACCACCAAACAGAACTTCAACCTGTTGCTGCATCTGAATCTTCATTGCTTCCAGCCGGGAAATGTGGACACGCGCTGAAGCGTTTTCAAGTTCCGTCATCCATGTTTGGTTTATGGCGTTTTCTTCACCATACCGGATGTATTCATGAACGTCCCATTTGAATTCTTTCAGGTCACGTCCGGCAAGCATCTTTTTAGCTTCCGTCATGCTGACCTGATTGTTGTCAGCAAAGCGCCTATACCAAGCATCAAGCTTTGCTTCAAGCTGCCGCTGTGCTTCCCGGTACTGCTTTTCAATGTCGGAAACAGCAGCAGTACCCCGGTTGTGTTCAGCCTGTTCAATTAGCTTGAACCGTTCAGCCCAATAATCTGCATTCCGTTTCATTCAGCATCACCGTCACCTTCCGGCGGTTCATTGTCCCCCGGATCCGTGCCGCCAACACCAAACGGGTTGTACTGTGCTTCAAGCTTCTGCTGTTCTTCCGCTTCTTCCTCTGCAAGCTGTTCAAGTTCCGCATCCAGATCCGTAACCCACGGATGATGTGCCGTAATGGTGCGCTTGCTGATGATGCCGGTGCTGTTCTGTGCGTTCTGGATGACGGAAGACTCATCCATAGGCATGGACGTGTTGAAAGTAATCCGGGCTTCCGTCATGCTGTAATCACCCTGACCGGCGTTCTGAAGGTGAAGGTCAACAAAATACAGAAGGTCATCAAACGCCGCCTGAAATTCTGTTTCCATGTCGGACGCATCAAGGTCAATGTCATTGTACATGGACTGAATGTTCATCTGGTTAGGTGATCCACCAAGACGTTCGTCTTTGGCATCATAGCCCATGCAGTTTTCAATGATTGCCCGTTTGAAGATGTCCGATATAGCTTTGTAGTTTTCGCTGTTCACTTCCACCTGAAGTGTACGAACGTCACCGGATGCCCCTTCCGCTGACCGGATCTTGACAGCGCCGTATGTGGCAAGGTTGCGCCGGAATTCACCAAGGTTTTCACCGTCATAGTTTACCAGTACCAGAATGGTGTTCCGGGAATCCTCATTCATCTGGTCATCAAAGTTTGACAGAATGGTGTTCAGTCCGTCCTGAAGCGATTTACAGTTCACAATCAGGGGCTGTTCTTCATCATTGTACTTGAACGGGATGAACGGCAGCTTGTCCCAATTATAGCCAACACCGTCAAACATCATATAAGGCTGATGGAAGGGTTCAACCGCCACAATGTGACCGTCAGTCCTGTCCATCTGGTAATAATCAATGCCCTGTGCCGTATAGTGTTCAACCTTTGTGATCTTGCTGTCTTCACGTCCGTCAAAGTAATCCACTTCATAGAACCGGATGACGGAATCAAGCTGTGTGTGGTCAATGTCCTTCCATTCCGGTATGATTTCAAAAGGTCTAAACCGCTTGAACTGGAATTCACCCTGTTCATCATAATAGCAGTACAACCAGCCAATACCGCAATTCAGGCAATCTTTGCCCACGCTTTTCAGCTTCCGCATGAACGCCTTGTCAAAGAACCATGTCAGCGCTTCCGTGTAAAGGTCATCATCAGAATCCACCGTGAACGGCTTGCCCAGCAGATAATTGGTTTTCTGCTTCACCATGCGCTTATACACGTTGTCAACCAGCTTTGCGTTCGGAAGGTTCTTCACTTCGATCAGGTTGCCGTCATCACCAATGGCGGTTCTGGTCTTTTTCAAGATGTCATGCCGCCCACGGTAATAGTCATCACCGGTCAGCATCCATTTCCATTCTTTGGACTGCTTCACGCGCCGGATTTCGTGTTCAATGAATCGTTCATTAGTCAGGGGCTTTCCCCCTTCCTGAATGATCCTGATTGCCCTGTCTTGCATAGCATAATCAAGAAACATGTCTTTATCACCCCTAACATTTATTGCTTGATACAACCAAAAACCGCCTGATCTGGTTTTATCAGGCGGTCATTGTTTCTAATTTGTTCCTATTCAATCAAAACTGAACGTTTCACCCTTGCTGTCAGATTCATGCGCGTACCGCATAGCGTCCATCAGATGGTTGAAGTCATCAATGGGAACGTTCAGCTTTTTCCCGGTCTTTGAATCCGTGTCCCATGTATAGTTGCTGATTTCCGTCAGGAAATTCACACACCGTGGGTGAACAATGATGTGGAAATCCTGAAGGTAATCAATGCCGTACTTGATGCTGTCTCGCCCCTTCCGCGCTTTCCTGATGTGCTGCATACCAAGGTCACGCAAGCGGTCAATGCTTTTGGGTTCAGCGGAATCAGCTGTAATCCGTTCCTTTGCATATCCCATCCGGGCAACTTCCGCATATATGGCTTCATTGCTCATTCCGGGCTTGTACATTTCATCAAAGACCCAAATGGTTTTACCGGGAATGTCCACCATGCCGCAATACAGCGCTGACGGGTCATTCGTGTAACCAAAGTCAAGACCAAACCGGGTTTTGGCAATCTGCTTGACTTCATTGATGTCAAACAGCTTTTCTTCCCAATTTTCATAAATCAGACCTTCAACAATGCCCCATTCACCAAGACCGGCAACCTTGTACCGGCGTGGGTTCTGGATCCGCATTGTTTCAAACACCTTCCGGTCAGCGGCATCCAGCCATTCATTGCAAAGGTAATTGGTGGTCATGGCAAGCACTTCCGGGTCAGGGCGGTCAAAGAACCTTGCCTTTATCCAATGGTGTTCATTCCACGGGTTGAAGGTCATGGTGATCTGCTTGAACAGTCCTGAACCTTCTGGAACCGCACCACGGATTGATTCATCAAGCATATCAAAATCAGATTCCTGACTAATTTCATACGCTTCTTCAATCCACATCCAGCACAGTGCGCCGTGTTCCACGGTGATTGACGTGACTTTCAACGGGTCATCCAGTCCCCGGAACAGGATCTTCTGACCGGTTGGCTTATATGTGATTTCCAACGGGCTTTCTTTCGCATCCCACCATGCGTCAACCTGAAGTCTGTGAATTGCCCACTTCAGGTCAGTGAAACAGGAATCCTTCAGCGTTCGGAAGACCTTTCTGACAACCAGCGTGTTGGCTTCCGGGTACTTCATCATGTTGGCAATGATCCAAAGCGCCATTGTCTTTGACTTCTTTGAAGCACGGGAACCCTTACATATCCGGTATCTTCCTTTGAACCGCCAGAAGGAACCGTAACCCTTGCCTACCAGATCCGGCAGATGCAGCTGAACAATTCCGTTAGTCTTCAAGCTGGTCACCACCATCCAGCACAACCGGAATGACGGCGTTGATGTTCAGACTGTCATTGAACGCGCCGTATGCCTTGCCAATCAATTCAGCGGCTTTCAGCCGTTCCCGTTCATCCGGCGGTTTATTGATAAGCCGCGCTTCACTGTATCCGTCACCGGTTCCTTCCACAACCACGGTTGCCGCACGGGATTCACCACGCAAGACGGAAGTCAGGTATTCCATCACTTCCTTTGCGTCAGCGGTCTTTTCACTGTGAATCCGTTCAAGCTGTGCGTCAATATAGGCACGCATTTCCGGGTTGAACTTTTCATTGGGTTTTTTTAGCCCACCGTCATTTATCCACCGGCTTGCATATTCAGCTGTTTTTGGGCTGTATCCGGCATTCAGGGCTGCTTGTTTTGCAGACCTGTTTTTGTCGGCAAGGTATTCATCACAGAACCTTTTCTGCCGCTTATTCATTCACAAGCACCCCTTTCCGCAACGAAAAGCCGCCGGAAAGTAGGAGGAATAGCACCTTTCCGGCGGCAGACGTAAGCATATTTTTCCGATTGATATAAAAACAAAGTTTTTATATCAACCCATTCGTTCACCCTACATCATAGCAACATTGCCTATTCAGAACAAGACAACCGACATAAGGCATATATCAACTCATGTAAGATAATATAAGGGTGAATAACGTTCCATAAACAGAATCAGCGCCTTTGTGTGCAATGAAATCACATACTGGTATGACATGCCGATTTCATCAGCCGTCTGTTTCAGCGTTTTGTATTGCACATAGACCTTGAACAGGATCTGAATATAGGTCTTGTGATTCAAACCGTTTATCTGACCTATGATTTTTTCCTTTGCATCTGCGAACATGTCAATTTCCTTGTTGATATGCACGTCAAAGTCCGTAAACCGGGCAACGTCAGCACACACCCGGTCTGATGGGCTGGTCTGAACCTTGTCCGTGTCATACCTGATTGCCCGGACACCGGACGCGGCGTGTTTCATTTCAGCAAGGCGTTCAAGATCCTGATTGATCTTCACATCAATGGTCTGAAGCTGCTGCAAGTATTCCCTTGCCGTGATTTCTTCATTCATACAGTTCCCTTTCCTTCAAAGGTAGACGTTGGTAGACGTTAGGTAGACGTATAGGATTTTTTACCGCTACCCTGTTTCAGCCTTATTTCATGCGGCTTTTCAGACTTTGGGTAGACGTGGTAGACGTAAGCGCGCCCCTATATATTATTATTTTTATTATTTATATTCTTTTAATTCAGAATAAACTAATAAAAATAATATTATTAAGAACTTTACTTTTACCGTCTACCACGTCTACCAACCGCATAAAATAAGGGTTTTTACCGCTACCTTTACCGATACCGCACGTCTACCACCGTCTACCATTCGGTCAACTATGGGTCAACTACCACCACTTACCACGTTTCTGCCGGAACCAGAACCGGCGCGTCACTGATCATTTCAGCAACGGTACTTGCGTGAATGTACCCAGTTGGTGATACCGCCGCCACACCTTCAACGTTGGTCTGTAACCATGACCTGTCAATCAGGTCACCGTGATCATCCGGCAGTTCACAGCGGATTGGACACCAATGCGGTCTTTTACCGTATGGGTCAACAGGTGGATGACAGCAGATTGAACAGTCATTCTTCCGGGTGTCAAACATCCAGCACAGGGAACAGTGTTCCGGCATACTGCCTTGAACAACAATCATCCGGGTTCACCTTCCTTCTGTTCCTGATTCAACAGAATGTCCATGAACGGCAGTGTCTTCAGCTGTGCAACAAATTCATTCCATTCATCCAGCTTGTGACCGGTGCGCTGTTCAATCATGTTCACGGCGTTTTCATAGCTGAAGGTAACCGTGCGCTTCTGGTTGTAGGAAGACGGCAGCAGCTGAATCATCTGCCACCAATACCGTTTGTCTTTGGTTTCAAGATATTTTTCCCGGCAGACGTTCAGCACCGGAATGATATATTCAATCAGGAAGTGCTGCGGCTGAACCATTGTTGAACAGTCCGTTCCCCATTTCAATTCAAACAGGTCACAGCCGGTATTCAACAGATGATCCCAACTGAAGTCATTCAGTTCAAACGGTTTTGCTGCTATCTTGTGCATGGTGGAACAGGAATTTGCCGTTGTCCCAACCTTGTACGTGTCATATTCCTTCCACCAGTACAGCGGTGCTGTGATGTCAGCTGAAACGAACACCTGACGCAAATACTTCCGGTGAACCGCGCCGCCGTTATAAAGCCGCCGCATCAGATCCGCGTCATTCTTTCCGATGAATCCGCGTTCAATATCACTGTCAGCGCGATCCCATGAATTCATGGGGTTCCGCATACCCCTAAGTGCGTGGTTCCATCCCCAAACTTCACCAAGTTCAACTTTAATCATTTTGTTCACCCTTCCTTGAACAGTTTCCTGTTTGTCCTTACGATTTTTTCAACCATTACACTGTCAACAATCTGCTTGTCAAAGCACAGAAGGTATGACAGTTCAGCCATCATCACAGAAACATCAACGGTTTCTTCCAGCAGATTGGTCAGCGCTTCACCCGGATCCACTTCCGTGGGCAAGCCCTTCCCGGATGCACGAAGCAGCTTGTTACACGCCTGAATCAGTTCAGCGCATTCTTCCATGCACTGTGTCAGGCAGTTTTCCACACCCAGCGCTTTGGCGTTCTGTTCCAGCATCGTATACATATCCATTATCTGAACACCTTTCCTGTTTCCTTGTCTTTTATCACGATCCGTCCAACCAGTTCAAAACCAGCTGAACGGATGATAAACTTTAAAACCTTAATCAGGAATGCAACCCGTCCGTCAAGGTCAGCTTCCTGTTTTATGACCGGCTGCATTCCCTTGAACGCTGTTGGATCCGCGTACCCTTCAGCGTTTCTGTGTAAGTCATCCATAAGCATCACCCCTTAATAAATACCTTCAGGTTCTTGCCGTTCACCTTCCGCTGAACAGACCTGAAGCCGGTTCTTTTGTTCAGCTGCTTGCTGAATACCGTGTTTGACATTGGCTGCATCCCGTTTTCAGAACAGAAAACCAGATAGCGCCGGTATACGTCACTGGTTGGCTGGTTCACGATGGTTTCCGCGCCGTTTTCCTTCAGGAATCCAATCAACGGGTTGTTTTCTTCTTCATATTCTGCAACCTGTTCCTGAACCGCGCTGGATTCTGTGAAGGAATTGGCGGTCAGCACCCGGCACAGACCTTCAACGCCTATCCTGATAAGATATTCAACCGCGTTCTGTGTTTTCAGCTTGTAGACAATCCACGGGTCATAATCCGGGTCATCCTTGCTGAACACGTGGTTGAACGGGATGATGACCAAGCGCCTAAGAACCGCGCCTGTTTTGTCACGCATCCGGGGAATGTCATTTGCAGAAAACAGCATCTTAACGTATGGGTTGAATTCAAACGGTGTCTGACCCTTGTATTCAGCCTTGATCCGGTTGCCGGTTGCGATCTTCTTAAACATTGCCACCTGTGACCCCTGAAGGAAATCGTCACCAATATCATCACCGATGTTGGCAAGCTTGCCGTACAACATAGCCGTGTTGAACCGGTCACCAAGTTCCTTCAGGTCAAGTGCTGATATGTTCCGTTCACCAAGCACGTTCTTGACCATTTCCAGAAACGTGGATTTACCATTTGCCTTGTCACCTGTCAGGATGAACGCCTTGCCCAATTCATTACGGCGGTAAAAGCAGTAACCAACACATTCTTCCAGAAGCGCCCGGATGGTTTCATCACTACATGCAAGCTTGTTCAGGGTCTTGTCAGTCAGTTCATCATAGGCATCCGGCACATAGTCCCACGGAATCATGTTTGTCAGAACTGTGTCAGGGCTGTATGGCTGCATGGTGTTGGTCACCACGTCCAGAACACCGTTCCTGAATCCGATATACCGCGCATCTGACGGTTCCAGTTCATCCGCAATCAGCCGCATGTACTTCATCACCTCATTCCTTTGTGTCTGTTTCAGAATCGGAATGGTTTCAATCATATCCGTTTCAATCTTTTCCGGGTCACTGATGTAAACGCCGTCATGGTAAATATGCAGCTGGTCATTGATCTTGACCGCGTGGCTGTTCTGCTTCATCCAGTGCGCGAATTTATCAAACTGGAACGTGGATCCGACAAAGAACACCGGTTTTTGAAATGCTTCATCACGCAAGATGGTGTCAAGTTCCGATTCTTCCAGCGGTTCCTTCAGCACAAACTGATTCATCAGCTTGATGCATTCCCTTGTTTCATCCACGGTCATGCCGTTGCCGGTCAGTGTCAGGATGTACTTAAACAGCGCGTCATTCCGTCCGTCACCGGCTTCCATGTCAACAAAGTCAGCGGATGTCTTGACCGGAATCAACCACGTTGGAAGTTCCTGATATTCCGCACCCGGTTCAATATCCCATTCACAGAAGCGTTCCTGACCGTCAATCTTGATGACTTCATAACTGGTCTTCATACCAAGCTTGATGTCAGCGGTCAGACCTATGGCAAGCGGAACGTGCGTCCGGTTCCGGGTGACCTGACCGCCTTTGTTCTTGAACAGGAAATGCTTTCCGCGTGATGTCTGGTACACCCGGCAGTTCAGCTGAAGCTGTTCAACAATGTTCATCAGTTTTTCTGCCTGTGCGCCGTCATCAATATCAATCAGGATGGTGTCATCCGCAAGCACACCGGCATAACCGTCACAGTGCTGAACCTGTTCAAGGGTCTTGAACTGTGTGCGCCCCTTCAGCGGTTCTTTGCTTCTTTTCCCTTTTGTTTCAATAAACCCTTTGTATAACATGGTCACCACCCACCGGTTACAGCAACGCTTCAATCTTGATAAGCTTGTCCTTCAACCGTTCCGTCTTCCGTATATCGGTCTTAATATCCTGAAGGTATTCTTTCATTTCCTTCATGTTCCGTATGGCTTCATCCAGCGCAATCTTCAACCGGATGCTGTCGGAATCGTTCTTGTTCTTATGCGGCTTATACGTGAACCGCACCTTTTTCACCCAATCTTCAGCCTGTTTGACCTGTTTCATTGCAAGTGGAATCTTGTCATTCAGCGCCACAACCATGCTGTCACAGTCAGCCTTGCGGCGAATTATCCACAATTTCAAGTTATCCACATTTTCAGGTTGATTACTTTTCCTGATGTAACCAAGCAGCTTTTTGGCTTCCGTTACCGTACAGTCATCAAAAAACGGCTGAAGGTAAATGGTCATGGATCCATTACCGGGGTTGCCCCAATCGGATGACCATGTAAATGTAATTTCATTCATACTTTCACCCCAAACGCTTTCAATCTTTTCTTTGCCATGTCGATATACCACCCACGGTCAAGCCATGCCGGAACCTTCACGCCTGTCATGTCTTCATTGAAGATCCGGCAGTGATCCGGGGTATTCCCAAACTTTTCAGGCTTGCCGCGCTTACCACCGGCGCGTAATAAGCGCCCATCACGCAAGTCACTGGAAGCAAACACCCGGTATGACTTGTATGTGTACCTGTCAGTGTGTGGGTACTCATACCACGTTTTGATGACCCTGACACCCTTTTGCCGCTGAACAGGTTCACAGTGTTCATGTTCCACCCATTTGTAATTGTCAGAAAGCTTGACCACCTTCTGAAACTGAATCAGGTCATCACAGCCACCAATGAACTGTTCAACAGGAATCCCGTGCGCCATATATTCAACCAGCGCGTTTCTGACAATGGGCAAATCATTGTCCGTCCGGCTGGTTTCCTTCACATAGTCACCGCACCGTTCAATGCCGCCGTCAATGTCCACCCAAAGGTAATTGTTCACGTCCTTCTGATAGATCTTTGCTATGCAGTCCAGCGCAAGCAGTATTTCACACCGTGATGTGCTGCAACGGCATTCCCATTCATAACAGATGTCATCCAGCTGCCGGAACGCTTCATCAGTGTTTGGAACCTTGACAATCAATCCGTCCGTGTTGGACTGAATCAGGATAAAGCCCGGAATGGCTTCAAGGTGTTCAATCAGATCCAACAGCATCAGCTGACCGTTGATACACATACAGTTATTATTCCGTGGGTCATATGCCGGGTTGGTTGCGTCCTTCATTGCCCCTGACAAAGCGTTCAGCATCTTCTTATACGGCAGCTGTGCTTTCTTCCAATGCTTCTTTTCAGCCTTGTCCTTTGCCGCCTGTTGCTTCATTTTCAGGGCTTTCCGGGTCTGATATACCTTGTCATAGTTCGTATTGGTTGCCGACCTTGTAACCAGATCCCACGCAAGCAGCATGGACGGATAATAATTGTTCACGTCAACATGGTATATAGCCCCTTCATAATGAACCGGCGTTGCCGCTGCGCCGTGAAGACCGCCAAAGCCAAAGGTGTGGGGAATCCCGGCAACGTCCACGGTCAGGTTCTGGTTGTAAAAATCGCGCTTCAGCTGGAAGTCATCAACCACAATCCCACGGTCGCGCATGTCATAAATCGGCTGCATGATGACCTTCATTTCTTCACGCTTTTCCGCAAACCAGTCCTGAACAAACTTGTATTTCTTCAGCCGCAAGCACGGCAGAAAGAAATAATCAAATTCATCCGTATACTGCCGCCGCTGACAACCAAGCACACGCGCCGTGATCCGGGCTTCAGAATCACCGATGTTGGAAAGATTGACCTGTTCCGGGAACGCCTGAACAATGCCGTTCATCGCGTTGAAATCATCAATCTTTTCCATGAACACCTTGATGGTCTGTTCAACGTCATGGGTGCAATAAAATACCGTCTGTTCAATTTCTTCCGGTGTCAGCTTCCGGTCAAGGTCAAAAGGAACTTCCGTTTCCTTGATATTGGAACCAAGAAATGCTTCCAGTGTCTTCAATCCAATGGGTGGATTTGGCATGACATCATAGTTAATCATGGGAATCTGATTGAATGCCTTGCTGAACTGCCACCCTTCATTACCAAGCACGATGATGTAATCATTGATTTCCTTTGGATTCAGCCCCAACAGGATGCCCTTGAAGATGTACTGATCATAGTGCTTGTTGTTGAAGCCCACCCAAATGGCGGTATTGTTGGCTTCATAAAGTGCTTTCAGCCGTTCCGGGTCATTGATTATGACATGCTTTTCTTCTTTGATGGGGTCAATACAGACTGTCAGCCAATCATATTTAAAAACCTCAAAATCATAAAATATCACGCCGTCACCACCCTTCTGGAACGCGGCGGTCAGTCAGATCCGACCAACCACCGCGCCCTGATTCACTTACATGTCATAGACTTCTTCAATGCTGAACCATCTGTTTGCCTTGTACGGCTGACCGGTCTGCGGATTGATTTTTGTCTGTTCCTGAACCGTGTAATTCAGGTCATAGGACAGCTTGCCCTGAATAGCCTGAAACAGTTCAAGCACATATTCCTGTGCAATGGACAGATCCTGTGTCAGGTTGAACAGGATGCTGTTTTCATCAACTTCACCGTCCGTCATCTGTGACAGAAGCTGTGCGCTTGCCCGGTAACCGGAATCAATCTTGTTGTTGAAGGTTCCGTTATAAAAGATGTGCTGACCCTTGTGGTCACCGTCAATGATCTTGAAATCAATGTTCAGGCGGTCAAAGTCACCATACTGACCGGACTGATGGGAAACTTCCATCTTTACCACTTCAACCGGATACGTACCGGAAGGAACATCCGAAAACTGACCGTTCCCGGCGGTATAATCCTTTTCCATCTGCTGGATCTGCTTTGTATCCAATGTTTCCTTGAATGCGCTGAAATCAACTGCCATGTTATTCACCTATATCCTTTCTTTGATTAAACGTTTCTGACGCGTCTGGTTCTTCTGGTTGCCGGTGCTGCTTCAGGTGGATTCATTGCCCCTTCAACCGGGTTCTGCTGACCTTCCTGTGCAATGCGCTTGATTCCTTCACCAAATTCCTGTTCAGAAATCACCTGTGCGCCGTCCGGGATGGGGTCACCGGCGTGTTTCTTGACATAGTTGTCAGTTGCCGGGATGTAAAAATATGTGTCCACTTCACAGATGTTGGACGGTTCCGGCGGCGTGACCGCACGTTCACGGCGCGTCCGGCGCGGTACGGGTTCCAGTTCCGGCGCTGGTACGGTGTCCATAACCGCCGCCGCTTCTTCAAACGGGACTTCTTCACGGTCACCGGCGGCTTCAATGACCGCATCAGCCTGTGCGTTCACATAGGCATCCATTTTTGCCTGATTGTCAGCAATGACCTGTTCACGGGTCTTTGCCGGTTCTTCACCCACTATTGCGCCGGTTCCCTTGTCCACTTCCGCAACCGTGTCTTTCTTCTTTGACCGGGAACGTCTGCCGGATTCAGACGGCTTTTCAACCTGTGCGGCAGATGCAGCAGCGTCTTCAGCTTCCATTTCAGCATCAGACTTGAAGTCACCGACTTCATAATAATTGCGGATCTTGTCAGCCACATAATTCAGGTCATTGTCAATGGCGTATGTGGGGAACATTCCAAGCGGTGACTTCACCGTGTCCTTGCCGCTGTTCTGTGTCAGGAAATAATACTTTCCTTCACTGACGGAAGTACGAAGTACCACGGTAAACAGTCCTTCAATGGTGATCTTTTCACGAAGCAGCTTGCCAATTAACTTCACCGTGGTCAGTCCGTTGTCCAGCGTTTCCAGATGGGTCATGTAGGCAACAACCACGTCATCCGGGATTTCCTTGCAGACTTCAATGATGTCAAAGTAGTTCGCGCCAAAATCGTTGTACTTGTCCCAGCCGGATTCTTTGATTCTGTTCATGTACGGAACCGCAAGGATATACTGGAAGTCATCCACCACAATCAGCTTCTTTCCGGCTGCTGCCTGTTCCTTCATGAACTTTGTGATGGTTCTGGAATCCGTCACGCTGTTCAGCATGGTGAACTTTCCTGAACCCTTGAACGGTAACGCCTTGCCAACCGGGTTCACAACTGCCGTCTTTGCCGGGTCACAGTTCCGAAGTGACGTTGACTTACCTGTGCCGGATTCACCCATGATCAAAAGTTTCTGTGCCATTTATTTCACCTTATCCTTTCTTAATAACTCAAACTGTGCTGACATCTGCTTGCTGACCTTGTGGTGTCCCCACTTTGCAGCGCACTGGTTCCGTATGACTTCACGCACCAACCGCCGGTTGTAGACCGGAACGGGCTTGTACACCTTACCCTTGTTTTCATTCACCATAGTCTTTTACCCCTTTGTCAAAATGATTGTGATAATAGGTGACCGCTTTAACCGCATTTTCAAAGCTTTCGGTGTACTGTCCCATTTTGGAAAGCAAGCTTTCAGTCAGCAGTATAAGCGCCAACATCTTATTGCCGGATCCAGCTATTTTTACATCAATATCACCCTGTTCAATCGTGCCGCTGATGGAACACCTTATACCCTTGATTTCATTGACAACCATGCCATCAAGTACATCAGTAATAATCTGTTCCAGTGATCTGTCATCATTCACCATCTGATTCACCACCTTCCAGTGTGCCGCCCTCAATGATCC
>Ga0256404_1008048_pt1 | contig 16157 bp, 10 predicted proteins | sample RumenRJG_01DNA_FD_185990 | JGI IMG/M metagenome (GOLD analysis project Ga0256404, IMG submission 185990) | Bovine rumen microbial communities from Lethbridge, Alberta, Canada - RJG_01 | ecosystem: Host-associated > Mammals > Digestive system > Stomach > Rumen | place: Canada: Alberta | collected...
ATCACGGGAAGCCTTTATATCTGACCGGTAAAAGCCCTGTTGCGCTCCGTGCGTGTACTCGATGCGGCGCAGATGGCGCAGGAACAAGGTGGGATAGACGAGGGAGCGCAACCGGGCGGCGATGTCGCTCACTGCCGTGCTGGCTGGCATCTGCGGCCGGTTGAAAGGCAGCAGGAAAAGCGTCTCGCCCGGGCGGCGGCCCGGATAATCTCCATGTAGGAGCACGGGGACGACGAGGCGCTCGATGCGGAAGGCCAGAGTGTCATCATATATATAAGGAGTATTCGTATATTTGAACACCGATTTGAAGCCGATGCCGAAGCGGCCGATCGTGTCTTTGGGGTTCTTGTTCGAGCTGCCCATGGAGGTGATGGCGTTTATATCGCCGAGCTGTCCGGCCTGACGGCTTTCGGCTTCGTGGTCGGGATCGGACAGAGAGAAACGTCGCGTGCCGTTATGGGCGAATATGAGTTCGTTCGCCCGCAGTTCGAACCTGGCTTCAGTGGCGCCGGCATCATCGGCGTTCTGCAGCAGCTCCGAGACGAAATGGGCCTGATCGGAGTATTTCTCAATCGCGCTGTTGCGGAAACCGCTGACCGAGGGATCCTCCAATATGTCGGCGATATGCTGGCGTCGTTCCGTGAGCCAGTTGAATATATTTATCTGATCTGCATCCATACACTCATCCCCCATCCAATATGAGTTTAGCTTATCATGAAATGGTAGGAAGTCAAGAAGTATATATGCAGTCTCCGGTTTTCGCAGTCAGGTCCGCCTTATCGAGAAAAAGCGGGCTGTAATAAATAGCATATAAGCCTAAGCCTGCCGCTGCTTTATTCTCTTAGGTGTCTACAGCTATTTAGTTACAGCCCGCTCAGCGGATATTCTGTTCAGTAAGCAGTCAAGCAGGTGCTCATAGCTGGCGGTGGTAGAGCATCGAGGCACCCTGGTACCAGCTGATGGCATCGGTGGCGGCTGCGTCGTCGACCGGCAGCGGGGTGTAGGTGCTGGTATTCCAGTCATCGATATGATAGCTCTGGACCTTGCGGTCCGGGGTCAGTACGGTCAGTTTGTCCATGCGGATGTAGCCTAGCAGCTGGTAGGTGCTGATGAAGGCGCGGTCGAGGTCGGGCGGCGTCTGGGCGATGTCGTGACCCATGAGCTGGGAGTCGTAGGAGATTCCCAGCATGCCGAGCAGCGTCGGTGCCAGGTCAATCTGGCTCGTGAGGCGGTTCGTGCTACCAGCAGCGATGCGCCCCGGCGCATAGACGAGGGCAGGGATGTGGTAGCGGTTCACCGGCAGGACCGTGCGGCCGGCAGCACTGGCCTGATGGTCGGCGATGATGACGAATACTGTATTATCGAACCAGTCATGCTGACGTGCGCGGTCGATGAAGTCGCGGATGGCCCAGTCCGAGTAGCGGCAGGCGCCTTCGCGCGTGCCGTATTTTTCATCGGCGGCCGCGTCGCGCCCCTGCGGGAATGTGTAGGGACGATGGTTCGAGGTCGTCATGATCATCTCAAAAGCCGGCTCACCGGCTTTCGCATGTTCGTCGAGCGAGTGCAGGACCTGCGTGTAGAGCACTTCGTCAGCCACGCCCCATACGGTTTCCGGGGCGCTGTTGCGCTCGTCGGAGGGGATGCTGGAGCGGTCTTTGATCGCGTAGCCGTTGCGGCTGAAGAAATCATTCATATTGTCGAAGAAGCCGTCGCCGCCGTATATGAAGTCGCAGGCATAGCCATGGGCAGACAGGATGGAGCCGAGTGTCTGCATGTGGTCGTTGTCGGCGCGGCGCAGGATGGACTGCCCCGGCGTGGGCGGTACAGAGAGCGAGATGGCCTCGAGGCCGCGCACGGTACGTGTCCCGGTAGCATACATGCGCTGGAAGCAGAAAGCATCCTGGGTCAGTCCGTCCATATGCGGCGTGAAATCGTCAGCACCGCCGAAGGCCCGGGAAAAATCCGAGGACAGGCTTTCGACCGTGATGAGGACGACGTTCGGCGTCGGACCACCGGTGTAGCGCGGTATGCCCTGACGGTCATCCGCTACAGGCTCGATCTGGCGGGAGGCCGGATCCGTACTGTCGGGCAGGGCATCGCGCTCGCTGAGCTCCTCGCGCAGATGGCTGCGCACCGTGGCATCGTCGCGGGTCGCATAAAAGGTATTGTAGTCGAGCTCGTTGGCAAAGAACGCATGCACGAAGCAGGCGGGACCATTGCCGGCGAGTTCGGCATTGACCGGATCCGCTGCAACGTGAGCCCGCCAGCTGTCCTGCGGCAGCAGCGAGAGGGCGGGGAGCAGCAGGCAGAGTAGCAGCCAGCGGCCGAAAGCCGCGGGGGTCCAGCCACAGAAATCGGTCTCTATCGGAGTAAGACGCCACTCACCCAGCCAGGCGGTCAGGCGCTCGACGAGCCAGGTCAGGGCGGCAGCCGCGATGGCCAGTCCCGGCAGGATCAGACCCATGGGGTACGACTCCCAGATATTCTTCAGCATCTCGGTCGTGTAGATCAGATAGTCGACCGCGATGAAGTTGAAATTCGTGTGGAATTCCTGCCAGTAGAGGGCCAAGGCTGTCGTCGTGAATGCGGTGAACAGCTCGAGGACGAACAGGACCGCCCGGCGCAGCCAGCGGCCGACCCGTGAGCGCAGCCAGCGCCCCGGCAGCAGGAAGAACAGGGCCAGCGGGGTCACGAAGGCCATACCGGTGCCGGCATCATAAACAAGACCTAGTGCCAGTGCCCGCAGGATATCTGCAGGTGCGGCCGACAGCAGGCTCAGACTCGTACCTGTCAAGATGAGGCGCAGCAGGCTCTGAGTGACGACGTATACGGCCCAGACGACTGCGAGATAGCGTAAACGCATGATGAATATCGCTCCTTAACATAAAAAGGCTGGCTATGGGGCTTCATGTGGCCTTAGCTAAAATTCTTTTCTATGATAGCACAATGGTAACGGCAAGTACATAAATATAACTTAAAATATGTAGAGAGCGAAGTGCGGAATGAGATATTCGTATTCTGTATATCAAATGAGATAAACAAAGCATTTTACATACCAGACGTTATCTGCTATGATAATGACATGAAAAAGCCCGGCAGGGCAGAATGAGACCGGGACCGTATGGTACTGGTGCCACAGGAAGGGGCGTGAGCTCGATGACGAAAAACTGCAGGAAAGCGGTTCGTATACTGATGTGCGTGATTGTCGGCTGCGGTATATGGTATCTGGCTGCTGATAACGATAAAGGAGAGGATGAGGCCGTGTCCTCAGCCCAGGCGCAGGGCCTGTCAGTTGCTGCTCAGGCTGCGGCACCGCATACGCAGCCGGTCCTGACGCTCGAGTACACGGATACCGATCCGGCACCATGTCATCCGGTGCTGCGCTGGGAGCGGGTCGACGGGGCGGTCATGTATGATGTGGAGGTCCTGCGCCGCCAGGGAGAGAGCTATATCCCGCTGATGGAGCCGCAGCGCGCCTATACGAACGGCATCGAGCTGGCGATGCCGGACGATTTCGAGGGGGCGGAGTTCTGCTATCGTGTGCGCGGCCTCGATGTAAAGGGGCATATCGTCGGCGAGCCCTCGGAGCTCGGGCGCGTCGCCTACCGGCGGAATCAGCCTTTCGTCGAGCGGCCCTCGATATCCTCGACCTATAATGATGGCAATGGTACGGTGCTGCTCTATCCGGTATATGACTGGCTGCCAGTGCCGGGAGCTGCCAGCTACGAGGTGGAGATCCTGGACGCGGCACCGGAGAATCCGAATGGCACGACGGCCTCGGAGCACAGGATCGATGTGCTATATTCCGAGAGCGGGCAGATATATGACCGGCAGCCGCGCTATGGCAGCAAGCCGTTCTACTGGCGCGTGCGGGCGCTCGCGGCCGACGGCAGTGCCATCGGCGTATGGTCCGAGGCGAAATCGTTTCTGACCAACCCGCAGGCGAACTATGAGGTGGCCACGTTCGGCGACAGCATCAGCCATGGCGGCGGCAGTATATCGTACTCGCCGACGGACTGGGCGTTCAGCTATCAGAGCTACCTGAGTTTCCCGAGTGTGAATCTCGCGGAGAGCGGCGATACGAGCCAGATGAGCTTAGCGCGCTTCGATCGCGATGTGCTGCCGTTCCATCCACGCTATCTCCTCATCATGATGGGGTCGAACAACCTGCGCAACGGCATGGATACGGATGACATCATTCAGGATATGGAGGCCGTGCGCCGGAAATGTTTGGCCAATGGCATCCGGCCGGTGTTTCTGACGCTGCCACCGCTGAACCCGGTGCAGATACGGTCAGCTTTCGATGATGCGACCGATCCGGACTGGCAGGCGAACCGCAAGCGCATCAATGCCTATATCCGCTCGCATGTCCATATCGATGTGACGCCGGGCATGGCGGATTCGTACGGCGACCTGCGTCCGGAGCTGGCAGTAGACGGCCTGCATCTCGACCCTGCAGGAAAATTCATGATCGCCAAGGCCATCAATGAGGCATGGCCGCAGATCAAGCGCCTGCCGGAAAGCGCGTTCCGTCGCGGAGCGTGAAGCACGCCAGGGGTGGCGAGAGGAGAAGCCCCCCTAAAACCATGGGTAAGTAAGACTAAATTCAGAGGGAGTAAAAACTCCCTCTGAATTTAGTCTTACTTTATCATAGCAGCTATTGCATCTCAGGCGTTGGTAGGTATTTCATAGACATCGACAAACTTTGAACAATGGCGTTATAATTAGAGACAGGTTCAAAGTAATACAGGAAAGGAGGGAGAGCCGTTGGCTTTTATAGCCGGGGTGCAGTTTGATAAGCATTTCTTTCAGCGCATGTCCGTCGAGGAGCAGGAGAGGTTCTGTACTACTTTTCCGGCCAAGCTGGAGCGTCTGGAGCGCTATCTCGCGGGGGAGCGTCAGGCGGCCGGCAATGATCTGAAGCTCGTGCGCACGGAGGGGCGTACGCTGTGCAAATGGCGGCAGGGCGATGAGCGGCTGCTCATGCTGCTGCCGGAGGGGTCGCATACCCTGACACTGCTGGAGCTGGCCAATCATGATGCCCAGAGCCGCGAGATGCGGCGCTGGCAGTCGCTGGCCCCCGGCCTCGTGTACTACGATATCGAGATATTCCTGCTGAAGCTGACCGACTGGCCGGAATGGCGCCGGCAGCAGGGCCATTCGCTGAGCTTCGCCGTCTATATCAGCCAGCCGGAGTACTATATGCTCGACCGTGACCAGCAGGCGGTCATGGAGCATCATCGGGAGACGAAGAATCTGTCCATCGTCGGCAATGCCGGCTCGGGCAAGTCGCTCGTGGGCTATCTGCTCAGCAGCCGCCTGACGGATGGCCAGGCGCTGTATCTGACGATGTCCGCAGATCTCGTTCATCGTCTCGAGCAGGAATTCGCCGCCGGTGCGGCGGCCGAAAGCCGCGAGCTGCGGACAACGGCCTCGGCCACGTGGGATTTCCTGCTGGCGGCTGCTCATCGCGCCAGACCGGACATCCCGTTGCGCTCGTTCCTGAATGCGGCTGATAGCTATCGTGCCTTTGCACGGTTCTGGCGGTCGCATCATGTGGACTGGCGAAGCTTTTGGAAATGGGAGATGGGGCGTCCGGTCGGCGCGGAGAATCAGGATGAGGACTCGACGCGGCTGGCAGTCTGGCGCGACCTGCATGGCATCGTGCGCGGGGCTCTGCCGGGGACGGATATCGTCTCTCTGGACTATGAGGCTCTGGCTGCTCTGCCGCCGCGCGTGGAGCCGGAGGAGTACCTGCGTCTGCTCGAGGCCGCGGGCAAGCCGTTGGCCCGCAAGGCTGCCGGGACATGGCTCGAGGCGCTGTATGAGGTGGCGGACGGCTTCGAGCGCTACCTGCAGGACTGGGGCCTCTATGATGACAATGCGACGGCCCGGCTCGTGCTGGCCGCGGGTGACGGTGTCCCCGAGGGCTATGAGTCGGTATTCCTCGACGAGTGCCAGGATCTGACGCAGATCGAGCTGGCGGCGCTGTTGTCGCTACTGCGCTATGTGCCGCACCGCTATATGGCTTCGGACCGCTGCCAGATGGTCCAGCCGACGTATTTCCAGGAGGAGCGGCTGCGCACCATGGCCAACGCGCTCTCAGGAACGCTGGCGACTTTGCGGCGGCGTCCTTTTTATCTGGCTGGGAATCACCGTTCCAGCCGCCGTATCGTCGATTTCCAGAATTTCCTCGTGCAGGAGTTCGCGCGGCGTCATCTGATATCGCTGCGTCAGGAGGAACTCGTGCCGATCCATACCGATCCGTGGCGTGAGGCGGGGGTGCGTCCCATCTGGATAGAGGCAGGACCAGATCAGCAGGGCCGGCTCAGAGCTCTGTGCCGACGCTGCGGCCAGCAGGAAAAAGGCCGGTTCTGGGCCTTGAGCGCAGTCGGGACGTCGGCTGTCTTGCCGGAGCATGTGGTCATGCAGTCCGATGTGCTGCGCTCGAAGGGCATCGAGTATCCGGCCGTGCTGCTGCTGGACGTGCTGACGGACATGCGGCAGGATACCGCGCTGGCTGCCAAATATTTCTATGTCGGTGCTACGCGGGCGGAGCGGTTGCTGCTCATATACGAGTCGGATGACAGTGTGCCGGAGGTGCGCGAGGTACTCGAGCGTGCGGCCGAGGCACGACTCATCGATTGCTGTCGTGATCTCGGGGCCCCGGCACCCTATGGGCAGAGCGAGCCGTGGGCTGAGTATATCATGAACTGCCTGAGCGAGGAGACGGCCGAGGTCGATCTGGAAAAGCTCGTGCAGAGTCTGCTGGAGAGCGGGCAGTATGCTGAGGCGGCCGAGCTACTGACCGATATGGTCGGGGCCTATGGCGATGGCCCGCGACGGACGTCCGCGCATCGTGCTGAGGCCGAGGACCAGCTGCGGCAGCACGCTGCCGAGCTGACGCAACTGCTCACATACTGCCGCGGTCATGCGGCAGCTGATGCCAGGGAGTTCGGACAGGCGGCTGCCTGCTATGCGGAGCTGCCGTCCCGCTGGAAGTGGCAGGGGCTGTCACGGCGCACGGCGGTCGAGGGCCTGTTGAAATCGCCGGACTTGTCGCCGGAAGAGTTCATCAGCGTCAGCTCGTTGCTGCCGATCGGCACGGACATGCCGCAGGTGCTCGAGCGGCGCTACCGGACGTATTTCGGGACGGATGATTTCTATGCGGCCTGGGGACGCGCCTGGCAGGGCGATGATATCGTACGGCAGGGCTTTGCCGAATGGCAGCGCCTGATGATGCACTCGCTGGGGCGTCAGCAGCAGCGCCTGCAGCATCAGCTCGATCTGGCGGTGCAGCATGTGGATGAGGCTTTGGCCGGAGAGAAGGAGTGACAGGATGAATAAGGATGAGGAAAAGCAGACAGAGTCCGCAGCTGCCGATATGACCGCTGATGCGGCCGGCGATATCAACCGCATCGTAGCTGGTCTGCAGGATTATCAGAGCGGCCTGAACCGGCTCAGCGACTATCTGGCCCGTGTGGACAAGTATGTGGCCGGGCTGAATACGAACCTGAAGAACTCGGGGCTGCTGCTGGCTCTGGCCAATTTCGACCAGACGAAAGAGGCGGCGGAGCACGAGCAGAAAATACTGGCCCAGCTGGCCGCTATCCAGCGCTGGCAGCAGCAGGCGAAAGCAGCCGATGATAAGGCGTTGCGCGAGCTGCGGGCCGAGCGAAAGCTGAACCAGATCCGCAAAGAGCTGCAGCAGGAGGATACGAAGACCGAGGATATGGAGGCGCGTCGTCGCTCGATGGATGAGGTGCTGGCGAAAATCGCGCGCATCGTCGACGGACACCGCGGCTGCTATGACGAGACGGAGGCGGCCTCCCACGAGCAGGCGGTGTCGGATAAGGACGATAAGAAGGCGGATAAGAAGTCAGGGCAGGATAAGCTGGATGACGGGCCCCGGGACTGAGTGGCTAAAAAACGGGCGATGTGATAGAATGTATAAAGCATCACGGCCGCCGGGGCAGGCAGAACGTCCCCCGGGGAGCCACAGCGCCGTAGCTGTCGAGGGGGATCTATATGCGTATCATCGTTGTCGGGGCAGGCAAGCTCGGCTATAGTATTGCCGAGCTGCTGTCACAGGAGAATTTCGATGTCGTGGTCATCGATCATGACGAGAGCCAGCTGGCTGCCGTGCGCAGCACGCTGGATGTGCTGACGATCGCAGCGAATGGCGCGAGTCCGATAACGATGAACGATCCCGATGTCCGCGGGGCCGATATTCTGATCGCCGTGACGGCCAGTGACGAGGTGAACATGGTTGCCTGCATCCTGGCGAAGAAGCACGGCATCCAGCACACGGTAGCGCGCATCCGCGATATGCAGTTCATGAGCGAGGCCAAGGATTATCTGAAGAAGAACTTCGATATCGACCTCATGCTGAACCCCGAGCTCATAACGGCGCACGAGATCAACCGCATCCTCATGACACCGGCGGCGCTCGATGTCGAGGACTTCGCCCATGGCAAGATCCGCCTGTTCGAGACGAAGGTACACAAGCGCTCGCCGTTCGTGGGCAAGCCCCTGAAGGATATCGATATGCCGCGCGGCGTGCTGGCCGGCATGATATTCCGCGATCATCGCATGATCATCCCGCACGGCGATGATTGCTTCCAGCCGCATGACAATGCGTACTTCATCGGCCTGCCGGAGGAGATAGAGAAATTCAGTCAGAACTTCGTCCAGCGCGATGCGCACAAGCTGCACCGCGTCATCATCATCGGCGCCGGGCGCGCGGGACGGGCGCTGGCGCCGATGCTCGAGCGTCAGGGCGTCAATGTGAAGGTCATAGACAAGAATCCGGAGCGCTGCCGGCTCATGGCTGAAAAGCTCACGCGAGGCGTCGTGCTCGAGGGCGACGGTACGGACCTCGACCTGCTGCGCGACGAGGAGGTGGCCGATGCCGATGTCGTTGTCTGCCTGACCGAGGATGACAAGCTGAATCTGATGATCGCTCTGATTGCCCGTCACCTCTCGAACAACCATACGAAGACGGTCGTGCGCGTGGCCCGCAATGAATATGTGGAACTCATGGAGAAGGTCGGTGTCGATGTCGTTCTGTCGGCACGCCTGCTGTCTGCGAGCGAGGTGCTGGCTTTCGCCCGCCGCGGCGGCGTCGTGTCGGTGTCGCTGCTCGAAGGTGCGCGTGCCGAGGCCGTCGAGGTCATCGTGCAGCCGGGGGCACCGGTCGCCGGCAAGCGGCTCATGGATGTGAAGCTGCCGCGCGAATGTCTCGTCTGCGCCTATGTGCGTGATACCGAGGCCCGCATCCCGAACGGCAATACGGTTCTTCGGCCGGGAGACAGCGCGATATTGTTCATAAAGACGAAGTTTGCGCAGGAAGTCATGAAGTACTTCGGAAAGAAGTAGGCTTATACTTATGCAGGCAAAAGGTATGAATTTGTTTTGGTGGCTGCTTGGGCGCTCGTTGCTGGCCCTGGCAGCCGCTTTGGCATTGCCGCTGGGGCTGTCGCTCTGGCGTGGGGAGCATCTGACCACCGCTTTCCTACTGCCGTTGCTGCTGGCAGCGGGGAGTGGCGTGCTGGCGCTCATGCAGGGGCATGGCGAGGAAAATTCGCGGCTGCGGACGCTGACCGTGCGCGAGGGGTCCTGGTATATCGTGGCGGTGTGGCCGATCGCCGCCCTCATCAGCATGCTGCCCTATATACTGGCGGGCATTCTGGCTCCGGTGGCTGCCTTTTTCGAGAGCATGTCGGCATTGACGACGACGGGCATGTCCTGTCTCGATTTCGCCCGCGAGAACGCGGGGGTGCCGTTTTCCCTGGCGCTATGGCACAGCCTCATGAGCTGGCTCGGTGCCATGAATTTCGTCATCATCATGGTGACGGTCCTGCCGCAGGTCAGCGGCTGTTTCGGCATCACGCTGACAGCCCGGCAGACGATGCATTTCAGCCCCGTATGGAAAAGGCTGCGCGTCTCGGCAAGACAGGGCGTGGCCGTGTATATGGCGTTCTCACTGTTCGCTTTCATCTTGTTCTATATGGCCGGGCTCGATCTGCTGCATGCCCTGCTCGGGGCGCTGACGGCCATTTCATCGGGGGGCGACAGCTCCATATACGCCTTCATGATACCGCATGATGCGGCGCTGGAACTGGCTGCCGGCATCACGATGCTGCTGTCGGGCACGAGTATGCTGCTCTGCTGGCAGGCGTTCGCGCGGCGCAGTCTGCGGCTGCTCTGGCAGGATGATGAGCTGCGGACGTATCTGGCGGTCGTGGGCGGCGCGGGGCTGCTGCTGGCCGTGCGCCTGATGCGGGAGCAGGGGCTGGACTTGATCGAGGGGCTGCGCTATGGCCTTTTCCAGGCCGTATCATTTGCATCTGGCAACGGTTTTTTCTCGGCTCCGGCCTGGGTATGGCCCGATGGAGACCGTCTGCTGCTCATGCTGCTGGCGGTCATCGGCGGCTGTATGGGCTCGGCCGCCGGCGGCCTGCACATCGTGCGGCTGAAGGTGCTGCTGAAGCTGACGAAAGCCGAGCTGCGCCATACCCTGCACCCGCGGATGGTCGTGTCCGTGCGCATCGATGGACTGCCGGTGCCGGTGAAAATCGTCGGCCGCATACTGGCGTTCTTCTTCCTCTATGTGGTCGTGCTGATATTGTTTTCCATCCTGTTGTCGGCCACCGGGCTGACACTCATGAGCTCGCTGGCGCTGGCGGTGGGCTGCATGACGAGCACGGGCAGCGTCGCTACGCTCTATGGGATCGGGCTCGGTGGCGTGGGGGGGCTGCCAGCCTGGGGGCAGCTGGTATGCTGTCTCTTGATGGTCATCGGGCGCGTCGAGATATTTTCTTTCCTCGTTCTCGTGGATTTGGGCCTGCACAGTCTGGCCCGCAAGTGGTAACAGGTGTATACTGACAGGTAGCGGATGGCGTGAGGAGGTGACAGCGTGGATATCAGGATGGTGGCATTCGTGCTGTCGCGTCTGGCACTGGTCGAGAGCCTCGTATTGCTGCTGCCGCTGGCTATGGCGGTGTTCGGCGGCGAATCGGGACATAGCGCCATATCGCTGCTGCTGACGCTGGGACTGGCGCTGCTCGTCGGCCTGGAGTTGCGGCGGTTCGGCCAGCCGGCAATCGGGCGGCAGGAGAATCTGACCCAGCGCGAGGGGATCGCGATCACAGGGCTGGGCTGGCTGATGGTGACAGGGCTGGGCATGCTGCCCTATGTGCTGAGCGGCAGTCTGGGGCTGCTGGACGGGATATTCGAGAGCATATCGGGGTTCACGGGCACGGGGGCCACGGTGCTGGAATCGATCGAGTCCCTGCCGCCGAGCCTGCTGTTCTGGCGCATGATGACCCACTGGTTCGGTGGTCTCGGCATCATCGTCATATTCATAGCCATACTGCCGCCGAGTGGCGCGAGTACGATGCACATGTATGATGCCGAGACGTCAGGGCCGACCCGGGAGCGCGTGTTGCCGCACCTGCGGGATATGACAATCGCGCTGCTGCGCCTGTATGCCGGCTTTACCCTGGTGGCGACGCTGGTCTATCTGCTCTGCGGCATGGGGCCCTTTGCGGCACTCACTCATGCCATGTCGACGATCGGCGCGGGCGGTTTCTCCATCTATGATGATAGCGCCATGCATTTCGATAGTTCGCTCATCGAGGGCTGGATGACATTCTTCATGATCGTCGCGGGCGGCAATTTCGCCCTGTACTATCGCGCGTTGCACAAAGGGCCGCGCGTGTTGTGGCACGATGCGGAGTTCCGCGTCTATCTGGGCATACTGGCCGTGGCTATGTGCCTCATCACGCTGATCCTGATGCAGAGGCTGGGGCTTCCCCTCGGGCAGGCGTTCCGCTATGCGAGCTTCCAGGTCGGCTCGCTCGCGACGACGGGGTTCGTCTCAGCGGACTTCGATCAGTGGCCGGGCATGGCCAAAGGCATATTGCTGCTGTTGATGATCATCGGCGGCTGCGCCGGCTCGACAGCTGCCGGGATCAAGGTCTCGCGCGTCATGCTGCTGGCCAAGAATGCCTGGGCGGTCGTTCATCAGAAAATCAGTCCGCGCCGCGTTGTCGAGGTGCGATTGAACGGGCGCAAGGTCGATCAGGCCACGCTGTGGCGCGTCGGTCAGTTCTTTTTCGTATATATGTTCGGCATCGCGCTCTGGTCGCTGCTGCTGGCGTTCGATGGCATCAGCACATTTGATGCCATATCCATCAGCATATCGTCATTCGGCTGCGTCGGACCGGCCTTCGGTATCGCCGGAGCGACATGTACATATGCCGGCCTGTCAGCTTTCGCCAAGGGGTTGCTGTGCATCTCTATGCTGCTGGGCAGGCTGGAACTGTTCACGCTGCTCGTCATGCTGACGCCGGAATTCTGGAAGCTTGGTCATCGCTGGTGAGAGCCGGCAAAGGAGAAAGGTTATGCTTGATAATTTCTTAGTCGCTATCGGGGCGGTCGTGCCTTTGTTCGTGCTCATCGGGGTAGGCGTCATCGTGAAGCGTATGCATCTGCTGACCAAGCTCGAGACCGAGCACGTGAACCGCATGGTGTTCAAGATTTTCTTTTTCTGCATGATGTTCTACAACATCTACACGACGAATCTCGAGACGTCGTTCCGTCCCTATATGCTCCTGTTCGCCGGCGTGACGGTGCTCCTGGAGTTCGTGCTGGCCGTGGTCGTCGTCTGCTTCGTCGAGAAGGACAATCGGCGGCGCGGAGCCATGATACAGGCACTGTTCCGCAGCAATGTCGTGCTCATGGGCATACCGCTCGTAGGCAATATATTCGGCGATGATCAGCTGGCCATCCCGTCGATGATCATAGCGGTCACGGTACCACTTTATAACGTGCTGGCCGTGTTCGATCTGGAGACGTTCCGCGGCGGGAAGTTCAATCTCGGGCATATCCTGCTGAACGTGCTGAAGAATCCGATGATCATGGGCGCCATACTGGCGGTCATCCTGCGCGTCATCGGCATCGAGCATCTGCCGCAGGCCATACTGAAGCCGATTGGCCAGGTAGCAGCTGCGACTACGCCGGTAGCACTCATCATACTCGGAGCCTCGATCAAGGGCGGATCGTATCATCAGCATCTGCGCCAGCTCATCGGCTGCGTGACCGGACGACTCATCATCATGCCGGGCATCATCATACCGGTGGCAATCGCACTGGGCTTCCGTGGCATCGAGCTCGTGACGCTGACCGCGGTATTCTCTACGCCCTGTGCAGTCGCGGGATTCGCCATGGCGCAACAGATGGGCAGCGATGCCGATCTCGCGGGCAACTGCGTCGTGTACTCCAGCGCTTTTTCAGGCTTTACGATATTCGGCTGGATATTCGTGGAGAAGATGCTGGGGCTGTTCTGAGGCGGTTCGAGGGACGGTATCGGAGCGGTTTTATACGTGCATGAGGCCGGTGAAATGGTTGACGGAACCGGACCGTTACATTATAATTAATGGGTAAAGCTGAAGAAGAATCTGCGGTGTGGGTGACGCATCATGCCGGACGAGTGGATGATGAACGTCATGCTTGTCAGGTGTGAGGATGAGGGGAGTAAGAATGAAAAAAATATTTGCCTATGGAGCAGCGCTGCTGGGGACGATGCTGCTGGCGGTGTCTCCGGTACAGGCGGCTGCAGCTAAGACTGAGGTACAGGCGACAGAGGGACAGAAAGTCGTGTACTATCAGCCGAAATCAGTAGATCTGACGCCGCGCAAAGCGACAAAGGAAGAAGTCAAGAGTGGCGAAGCACCGGCTGGGGCCTATATCCAGTCGGACAGCGTGTTCGAGACGGCCAGCCTGCGCCATGTGACCGATATGGCGAAGTACCGTCTGGCGAAATACGATAAACTGAGTCTGCTCGTCATAGGTTTCCCGAATGGTATCGGTGTGAACTCGATCACGGTGGGCGTCGATGGCTATGTGCAGCTCCCCTATGTGGGCTCCGTGAAGCTCGAGGGCAAGACGCTCGATGAGACGAAGGAAATCCTGATGGATTCGCTCGGCCGCTATATCAAGATACCGGATATGTCGGTCATGATCAGCGGCTATGGTCCGCGCCGCATCTATGTCATGGGCGAGGTCAAGAGCCCTGGCGTGCATGAGGTCAGCATCGACAATCAGAACGCCTTTGCTGCGTTGTCATCTGCTGGCGGCTGGACGAGACGGGCCCGTAGCACGCGCATCCAGATCATCCGCGTCATCGGAGATACGATGTACTACCGCCAGCTCAATATGAAGGCCTATGCCAAGAAACATGATCTGACGCAGAATGTACAGGTGCAGGACGGCGACATCATCTATGTGCCACGCTCCAACGGTATCCTCATCGACAAGGATATCCTGCCGTACTTCAATGCCTGGGCTATGTATAAAGCAATGACAGATTAACTTCGTTTTCCAGAGGTTTGACGAAAGCAGGGAATGACAGTCCGTCGTTCCCTGTTTTTTTAATAGATATTCCTGTCAACATTCAGAAATATGTGCTATAATTTTCTTTTGTAAAAAGCTGTATTGCTTCAATGCTAGTTGAGGGTAATGGCTGCTGGAGGCATGTAGTGCCAGGACGGGCCATGTTTTTCGTGTTTGGAGGGTATTTTTTGGCTACGGAAGAGAAAAAGAAATCCGAGAGTCGCAAGTATACGATCAAGTTCATACCGGATGGCGATGGGACGGTCAAGAGCATACACTTGTCAGCCCGGGTAATGAAATATGGTGTAGCCTCGTTGGCCGTGGGCGCCATGCTGTTCGTCGGCGCGGCCAGCTACGCTGTGTATTCGACGCTGGCTGTCCATAGTGGCGCAGAGGAAATGGGGCAGTTGCGTCAGGTGAATAATATCCAGCAGGAACAGCTGCTGCAGCTGTCGAAGAAGGCGTCAGCCCTGCAGGCTCAGATTGATGAGCTGAGCCAGGTCGAGACGGAACTGAGGCAGCTGACGGGCGCGCAGCCGGCCTCGGGTGACGGAAATGGCGATGCCGGCGATGGCAGCAATGGCAGTTCGGATGGAGAGCATGACGGTCAGGGCGGCCCCTACCCGAGCTATGTGAATCCGGATGTGGATGGCGTGACGGCGGCGCTCGACAGCGTCGAGAAGCAGCTGGCCCAGCGTCGGGCCTCGCTCGATGACCTGCGCCAGCAGATACAGGAGCAGCAGGAGCAGGCCAATGCCGGCCTGCCGACGCCGTTCGGCACGAGCATGGCTGGCAGCACGATGCCGTCCATATGGCCGGCCAGCGGTACGGTGACGTCGCCGTTCGGTCTGCGCTGGGGCGGGTCTGATTTCCATCCCGGCATGGATATCGCGAACGATATGGGCACACCGATCGTGGCTACGGCGAATGGTACGGTCACGGTGGCGGGGTGGAACTCGGGCGGCTATGGCAACATGGTCGATATCGACCACGGCAATGGCATCATGACGCGCTACGGTCATGCATCGCGTGTCGTCGTGACGCCGGGGCAGTATGTGCGCCGCGGCCAGATTATCGCCTATATGGGCAGCACGGGCTTCTCGACCGGTCCGCATGTGCACTATGAGGTGCGCGTGAACGGCCAGGCGGTCAATCCGATCAATTATCTGCACTGACAAGAGAAATGTGCGGTCGCGTCGAGCAGCGGCCGCTCGCAATCGATATCATCCCGGCTGGGAATAACAAAGCTGCCGTACTGCAGGAATGGCGTCCTGCGGTACGGCAGCTTTGTTTGGAATTAGATATGTGTAGTTTTAAGCCGGCGCAGCTGGTTCAGGACTGCGGCAGCTGGAAAACTCAGCGGATAGCCAGCGATCAGAGTGCTTTCTGATAGAGGGCGAGGATGTCGCTCTTCTTCGTGGCGCGCGGGTTGACAGCGATGTTGCCGCTCTTCATGGCATCATCGGCCATGGCGTCGAACTTGTCGGCGGTCACACCGGCATCGCCGAGGCAGGCCGGGATTCCGAAGCTGGCGTTGAGCTCGCGCAGCGTGGAGACGAGGTCAAGGGGCTCGAAGCTGTCCGTGGACTTCGTGAGTGATACATAGTCGTAGATCTTCCGGTATTTGCCATTGTCAGCCAGCGCATTGAAGTCCATGATGGTCGGCAGCAGTATGGCGTTGGCGACGCCGTGCGGGACATTGAAATAGGCGCTGACCGGATGGCTCATGGCATGGACATCGCCGAGGCGGGCCCAGGAGA
>Ga0256404_1008049_pt1 | contig 16156 bp, 14 predicted proteins | sample RumenRJG_01DNA_FD_185990 | JGI IMG/M metagenome (GOLD analysis project Ga0256404, IMG submission 185990) | Bovine rumen microbial communities from Lethbridge, Alberta, Canada - RJG_01 | ecosystem: Host-associated > Mammals > Digestive system > Stomach > Rumen | place: Canada: Alberta | collected...
GAGAAACGCAACCGCTTCGTATCCGATCTGTGCGCTGTCTGCTGCGACCGTGGAAAAATAGGTTCGATCCGAAATATAATTCCAGACAGCATCGGATAATCCGCAGCAGACCACCGTGCAGTGTGTCTCCCTTTCCACATTGCCAAGCACTTCCCCGGCGATTTCCGATACTGTCAGATCCGCGCAGAAAAGCGCATTGATTTCAGGATGTTTTCCAAGCAGATCAAGCATCAGCTCCTGGATGGTGATCTGATCAAAACCGCATTCCAATTCCTCAACAATCTCAATGTCAGGATCGTCCGCAATCGCCGCCCTGAACCCCTCCGCCCGTTCCTTCAGGTTAACATTCCCGGTGTCCGGAATGATAACAGCAGCTTTGGTTCCGGCACGGACAGCCTCCGTAAGATCCCGTCCCGCCTGTTTGCCCATTTCATAATTATCCGGCCCGATATAGCATGTCCGGTCCGTATTCTCCAGATCCATTCCGGCCATAACCACCGGAATTCCCCTGCTGACCGCCTCACGGATACTCTCCGTCAGACCGGAGGAACGGTTCCGGCCGCCGGTGATGATGCCCTTCACCTTACTGTACACAGCACTATGGATGGCAGATGCCTGCCGGTCCACATCCGCCGTTCTAAATCCGATGTATCGTGTGTCTGTCCCCAGCGCGTCATCCGCTCTGCGCATCCCGCCGGCGCACTCCTCCCATACGTCCGGACAGACATAGGTGAACCGCGGCGAGCCGGAAACAGCCGTGTCCGTATCGGATCGGAGCGTCTGTCCGGATATGAACAGAATCAGAAGAATGTTAGCCGCCAGCACCAGAATATACTTTCTCATAGCCTATCCTCCTGTATGACAAAAACAGCCCGGCGGACATTATATCCATCGGACTGTCAATGTTCTGTAGCTTATTTTATAATTTTCAGGATATTCAGGCAAGCTTGCTCTTTGCCACTTCGGCCAGAGACGCAAAGCCTTCTGCATCATTTACTGCCATATCCGCCAGCACCTTACGGTTCAGGTTTACATCTGCCAGTTTCAGACCGTGCATAAAATTGCTGTAGGAAAGTCCGTTCATACGGGCTGCAGCATTGATGCGGGCGATCCACAGCTGCCTGAACTGACGTTTTGTCTGTCTTCTTCCTGCAAAGCTGGAAGTAAGTGCACGCATTACGGACTGTTTTGCTACTCTATACTGTTTTGATCTGGCACCTCTGTAGCCTTTTGCCAGCTTTAATACACGATTATGTTTTTTCTTAGCGTTTAAACCGCCTTTAATTCTTGCCATATCAATTATCCTCCTTAGGTCCTAATCTTCGATCCTTATTATAAGTACGGTAAAATCTTCTTCATGTTCTTTGCATTCGTTGGATCCGCAATGGCAGACTTGCGAAGATTTCTCTTTCTCTTGGTGGACTTTTTCGTTAAGATATGGCTCTTGTAAGCCTTGTTTCTTTTCAGTTTGCCTGTACCGGTTGCTGTAAAACGTTTAGCAGCTGCTCTGCTGGTTTTCATTTTTGGCATTGTAATTTCCTCCTTGAATTACGTCGATTACTTCCTGGGAGAGAGAAAAATCGTAAGATTTCTCCCCTCCTGCTTGATAGGCTTGTCAATTGCTGATATATCAGCAAGTGATGAAGCGAAATTTTCAAGAATGTGTCTGCTTGCCTGCATATGAGCCATTTCACGGCCTCTGAACCGAAGACTTACTTTAACCTTGTTTCCCTTCTCCAGGAATTTGCGGGCTGCCGCTGTCTTCGTGTTCAGATCATTTACATCAATGTTCGGAGACATGCGCACTTCTTTGATCTCAACGATCTTCTGTTTCTTCTTTGCTTCTTTTTCCTTGCGCATCTGCTCATAATGATACTTGCCATAATCGATGATTTTGCATACCGGCGGCTTGGCATTTGGAGCGATCTTAACGAGATCAAGCTCTGCCTCATCCGCAAGTTTCTGCGCTTCCCGTGCCGGCATAATGCCCAGCTGTTCGCCGTTCTGCCCGATCAGTCTGACTTCCTTATCCCTGATCTGCTCGTTAATCATTAAATTGCTAATTGTTGTACACCTCCAATACAATGACGTAAATGAAAAAAGTGGACAGCACAAGCTATCCACTGAATAAACAAAGCTCTATACAACTTTGTGTGTTCAAAACCGCGGGTCACTTTTGTGCCTGGGTGAGAGTGGATGCTCTGCTTCCTGTTAACACATCGATTTGTAATGTACCATATAAAGCGAAAACTGTCAATACACTATTATTCGGCGTTTTCCGGCTCTTCGGCGTTTTCTGTGTCTTCCCCGTCCGCCTCCTCATCCTTCTTCTTTCCGAAGAATGCAGCTGCCTTCCGGGACCAGTATTCCTGGTTCTTCTTAACCAGCCGGTATCCGCCCGACACCACGGCAGCAGAAGCTATAATCACAAGTCCTGCTGCGATTCTCTCCGCCTTTGTCAGCCTTCTCATAAATCAAAGTCCTCTGCCGCAGCAATATTTATACTTCTTGCCGCTTCCGCACGGGCACGGATCATTGCGTCCGACCTTCTTCGGCTTTACGATCGTATGCATTTTTTTAGCTTCCAGATAAAGACTGTGGCGTTCCTGATCCGAATAAATACTCTGCCATTCTGGAAGATTATAAAGCCAGTCGGCCTTTGCATCTACCATGTTCTTGTACAGCAGTTCCCTGTCAAAGCCAAGGTTTACTTCCGTATTCTCATCCATCGTCTCAATCGGATTCTTTTCCTTCAGGCTGTCGTTGATGCCATCGAGAAAGCCTGTCATCGTCTGAATGGAAATACCATACTTTTCAGCCAGTTCCTTCACGGTTCCTTTTACAACTGTGTCCGGATTCTTTAAAAGCTGCGCATAGATTTCCTTTTCCTGATTGAAATAATCTGTCCAGAACTTCTGAAGTTTCTGTTTATCTGCCTTCTGATCATAGGCAACGCTGCGCCATTCATCAAGTAATGCCATTTTTTATTCTTCCTCCAAAAATAACGGGCAGCAAAGACCGCTGCCGTATGATTTTAAGATATTATATACTAATTTGAATGGCTTGTGAACCCCGTGCGGAAATGATCCCTTCATTGACGGACAATTAATGTTCTCCCGGAATGTGCTTACGCGAAGAATCTTTTTTCAATATACTCTTCCATGTCATCTTTATTTCTGCCCAGAGCTAGCGCCAGTTCTGAGAACAGCCTGTCCTCGGCACTTTTAAGATACCGTTCATCCGTCGAGGTTGTCTTTCTTCCGCGAACCATCCGGTCCCGCTTTCTCTTATTCAGCGTTTTAATGATCATAACCCAGTCTTTCGCGTCCATTGACTGAAGTTTAGCTCTGTAGGCCTGTTCTCTTTTCTTTTCATCCGATATCCAGAGAATCTGGATGTCAGGTATGGAATCAATGAGGTCATCTGCTTCCTTTCTCGTCATGGCCGGCCGCATGGCAACTCTGGTATCCACCGGTACAAAAATGGTGCTCTTCCAGTCATCCACCGGTTTCAGATAGTAGTAAAGCCTGTCTTTGTCAGCCCCGGAAATGTCGAGAGTTGTGACTTTTTCTACTTTACACAATCCGCTGTTAGCATAATGCACGTAATCTCCTTCTTTATACATTCTTTTTACCTCCATACGGATAATATTCTAACACCTTTTGGAGTTAAATGTAAGTCCGGGGCAAATTTACGGTAGAAGATCAGCCCCGCGCATACTATAATGGCAGTAAATGCAAATGGATGGAGATATGGAATGAATAAAAAAATGCATAGAAAGAACAATAAATTCCGGCTGATCCGGAAAACAGCCGCCTGGGCAGGCATTCTTGCTCTTGTGATTCTTTATGCCGTCACCTTCGTACTGGCTGTCAGCGGAAAAGCATCGGAGGATTTGCTGATGGGATGCATCGTGGCTTCCGTTCTGGTCTCTGTGCTGATCTACGCTGTTATCCTGGCCGCACGGGTGCTTGAGAATCGGAATCCGGCCGATGTATCCGCAAACCAAAATCCTTCCTCTGCGGAAGACGGCAGGGACGTCGGAAACCAGAATCCTACAGAAAAATAATCATGTCACGGATACGGTACGGAAGCCGTAGAATAAGAGATTTCGAACCTGCGCCCGCCGGACGCACCCGCAATAAAAAAACAGGGAGATAAAGCTCCCTGCTTTTTTTATAATTTTTTATTTCCGGTAGATGATATCCTGCCTTCCCGGGCCGTTGGATACCATTGTGATCGGGAAGCCGATCTGAGATTCGATGAATTCAATATATTTCCTGCAGTTTTCCGGAAGATCCTCATACCTTCGTATCCCCTGGATATCACATTTCCAGCCGGGCATTACCTTATACACCGGCTTTGCCTTTTTCAGCTCTGCCGTCGTCGGAAATTCTGTCGTTTGTTTTCCGTCTATTTCATAGGCTACGCACACCGGAATTTCATCCAGATATCCCAGATCATCAACCACCGTGAAGGCAACATCGGTAGCGCCCTGCATGCGGCAGCCGTATTTGGAAGCTACGCAGTCATACCAGCCAACTCTTCTCGGTCTGCCGGTCGTGGCGCCGTATTCGCCGCCGTCTCCTCCGTGATTCCTCAGGGTCTCTGCTTCTTTTCCGAAAATTTCGCTGACAAATTCACCGCCGCCTACGGCGCTTGAATAAGCCTTGGTTACCGCGACTACCTTTTTAATTTCATAGGGAGGCACACCGGCGCCCACAGACGCATACCCTGCCAGCGGGGAAGAAGAAGTAACCATCGGGTATATACCGTGATCCGGATCCTTCATAGTGCCCAGCTGCCCCTCCATCAGGATCAGTTTTCCTTCCTTCAGGGCCTTCTGCAGGAACGCTGCGGTATCCGTTACGTACGGCTCCAGGGCCTCGCGATAGCCGTGAAGTTCCTCAACAATATCTTCTGCCTTCAGCAGAGGTTTGTTATACAGATACTGAAGCAGCGGATTCTTCAGCTCACAAACTCTCTTTGCTTTTTCCCGGATTGTATCCTCGTCCCACAGTTCGCTTACCTGAAAACCAATCTTGGCATACTTGTCGGAGAAGAACGGTGCAATGCCCGATCTTGTGGAACCGAATGACTTTCCTGCCAGGCGCTCTTCTTCATATCCGTCCAGAAGAATGTGATAGGACATGACAATCTGGGCACGGTTGGAGATAAGAATTCTGGGTGTTGGAACACCCCGGCCGACGATATCGTCAATTTCCTTCATAACCTTCGGCACATCCAGTGCCACTCCGTTTCCGAGAACAGAAGTAACATGCTGATAAAAGACGCCGGAAGGAAGCGTGTGAAGCGCAAATTTACCATATTGATTTACAATTGTGTGACCTGCATTCGCTCCGCCCTGAAAGCGAACAACGATGTCAGCTTTCTCAGCCAGCATATCGGTAATTTTTCCTTTTCCTTCGTCGCCCCAGTTAGCGCCGACTACAGCTTCAATCATATCATTTTCCTCCTGATAATTATGTCAAAGCCTGCTGTGGGATTGCATCATTTTTTTCTTCACAGCAGACAGTGATATCTGCTTTCCGCCGTCCTGTGTGTCAGACAGTGATATCCGCCTTTTCTCCCAGCTCATCCTTATTCTCTTCCAGCATCGGGCGCACGTATTCGTTCAGATACCTTTCGGTCTGCACCGCGGAGCAGCCCGTGTATGCCTTCGGATCCATCCGGGTTTCCAGATCCTCCCGGGTCAGATGAAACATTGGATCGGCTGCAATAAGGTCCGGCAGATCGTTCTCCTTTCCTTCTTCCTTTACATGCGCTCCGGCTATCATGGAAAGCTCGCGGATCCGCTCGTGAAGCTCCTGACGGTCCCCGCCTGCCTTCACGGCATCCATCATGATGTTTTCCGTTGCCATAAATGGAAGCTCATCTCTCAAATGCTTCTCAATCACCTTCGGATAAACCTTCAATCCGTCCGTCACATTCAGGCACAGATCCATAACACCGTCCGTCGCAAGGAATGCGTCCGCAATCGAAAGGCGGCGGTTTGCCGAATCATCCAGGGTTCTCTCGAACCACTGCACACTTCCTGTCATCATCGGATTCATGGAATTCACCATCACAAATCGTGAAAGAGAGCAGATACGCTCACAGCGCATCGGATTTCTCTTATAAGCCATCGCGCTGGACCCGATCTGGGACTTTTCGAACGGTTCTTCAATCTCCTTCATGTGCTGAAGCAGCCGGATATCGTCCGCCATCTTGTAAGAGCTGGACGCAATGCCGGCAAGAACCTGCGCTATGCGGGTATCGGCCTTGCGTGAGTACGTCTGTCCGGATACCGGGTAGCAATCCTTAAAGCCCATTTTCTCTGCGATCATCGTATCCAGCTTATCTACCTTCGTCTGATCGCCGTTAAAAAGCTCCAGGAAGCTTGCCTGGGTTCCTGTTGTTCCCTTGCAGCCAAGAAGCTTTGTTGTAGAAATAACATAATCAAGATCCTGCAGATCCATCATATATTCATGAAGCCACAGGGCTGCACGCTTTCCGACGGTAGTCGGCTGCGCAGGCTGATAATGCGTGTAGGCAAGTGTGGGAAGATCCTTGTATTTCTCTGCGAAATCAGCCAGCTGGGCAATGACATTGATCAGTTTTCTGCGGATCAGCTTCATCCCCTCCGCCATTATAATGATGTCGGTGTTATCACCGACATAGCAGCTGGTTGCCCCCAGATGAATAATGGGCTTTGCCTTCGGGCACTGGACGCCATACGCGTAGACATGGGACATTACGTCATGACGCACTTCCTTTTCCCGTGCCTCGGCGACATCATAGTTGATGTCATCTCTGTGCTTTTTCATCTCGCAAATCTGCTCGTCCGTAATATCAAGGCCAAGCTCCTTTTCCGTTTCGGCCAGTGCGATCCACAGTGATCTCCAGGTGCGAAACTTCATGTTGTCTGAAAACAGATACTGCATCTGTTTACTGGCATACCTTTTGGAAAGCGGACTGATGTATGAATCTCTGTCCATTTCGCTGCTCCTTTCTGTGCGTAAGCTATTGCTCCCTCATGACTGGCCTTCTGCGTTCAGACGCCCGAATGCCGCCGGTATTCTTCCTTCAGATCGGAAAGCTGTTCCCTGGGGCTTTTCTCCCCACAGCCGCGGCCGACATCTTTTTCGACTCTCCGGGCAATAGAAGCATTGTATTCCTGAATCTTTCCGATCAGTTCCTCCTGCGCGCCAAGCTCGTTCATCTTCTTTCTGTAGCCTTCTTCAGATAAATACAGCGGAAGCGTGCTGACGTATTTGCGCAGGGTTTCCTTTGTCCTGGACAGCTCCCACGCCTTCAGAAAGCAGGAAGACGCTTCCTCAAACATAAACTGGCGGGCGTAGGCGCACCCCAGATTATTCCAAACCTGGGCATAAAACGGGCTGCCCAGATTTCCGGGGCTCTGATGCTCCAGCATTTTTGTATACTGGCGGATAGCGGATGAGTACATCCCGCATTTTATGAGATAATCGCCTTTCATCTTATCCTTCATCTCCGAAGGCTGCACCTCCAGGCGCTGCAGTTCTTCCTGATAAGCACGCATTTCATCTGCGGAAAGATATCCGATCTCCCGGAAAATGGGCATGATGAAAAAGGCGGTGCCGTCGTCACTATCCAGGTGCTGATACATAACCCGGTAAAGTTTTGCAAGCCCCAGTTCATCCCGGAGCCAGTCGCATAACAATTCATTTACAATCGTGCCGTCGATCAGACAGGGATTATTGTATAGGTAAAAGCACAGTTCTTCAATGGTATAAATGTTTGTACTTATATTTTCGATATAATAAGGCTTCGAAGCCTTTCTGACCTGACATAGATCAAAACTCATGGCGTCTGCCTTTCATGAAAAGGAAATCATTCTGGTCCATTTTTTCCCGCTGGACCGGTACATTTCCCCGAAACCGAGATCTTCACATTCCACCCGGCACTGATATGGCGAAACAAAGTAGACACTCAGTGCCAGTCTGGTTGCCCTGTCCGGCCGCTTCAGCATATGATCCAGCCGGAGAATATGGGCAACAGGTTCTCCCTCTTCCAGCGGGGTGGAAATCAGGGTCAGCATATCTTCATGATCCGGAACCATCTCACATTCAAAGTGAGCTTCGTACCAGTTCACGCCCGCACTGATCAGGGAATAAAAGACACTCTTTCCGCGCACCCGCATGTACATGCCCAGGTTCTGCTTCACAATATCCTTTCCAAGAAACAGAATCGGGGGCATCACCAGCATTTTTGCCCGTTCCATGGCCGCATAGCAGGCGCCTCTGGTATACAGATTTTTCCCCTGAAACGCACGGCGGTGATAGCACAGATACTGGAAAGAACGTTTTGCCCAGCTTTTGTCGTAAAAATCGCTGAGAAGATAGCAGGTGCCGACGCTGCGGCGCTCAAACACACGCTTGAGAAATTCAAAAAACAGGCGGTCCTTCTCACGGTCCCACTCCGCGCTGTTTCTTCCCTCCCGCAGGGATTCGTCCACTCTGGTGCTGGCACACTGCTGCACCAGGGCGACGGCCGGTGATTTTGTCCGGTCGATGGAAAGGACATAGCCGATCATTTCACCGCCTTCAAACTCCAGCAGTGCAACGTCCTGATTCCACAAGTCCTTCTTCTGGTTCACAGAATAAAAGTAAAAGCTTGAAAGATAATCCTGCAGATAAATGTGCTTTCGTTCAACACCGATGCCAAGGAGTGCCCCCGGCATTTTTTCCCAGGCACTGTCATGGTTTTCCGGAATCGTCACCATAATCCGGAGCATAGAAAAATCATCTGTGTCCAGAATATGAGTGAACTGCTCTTTCAGAAAAGCAGATAATGCTTCCGTTCCTTCCGTAATCCCTTCCGCCTCCCGGACAGCTTCCTGCGGAAGAGGAATCATGCCATTATCAGAATCATCCGAAGCCGCCCCCACCGTCCCGGGTTCCCGCATGGAATTATTATAGATCGTCATTTGTATGCCGGCGGGCGCATACTGCAGCCCGACGGCGGTTACATCATTTCTTTTCAAGGCCATTGATTTTCCTTCAGATCAGCGTGAAGATCGCTTTCGTCAGATTTTCCAGCTGATAATAATTTCTCAGTTCATCCTCGAGTCCTTTTTCATCCTGAAGGCTCATCCGCTCATTCATTCTGCTCAGAAGCGCATAGCGGCTGTTATCGGACGCGGAAAGCTCCGGTGCGGTCAGAATGCGCCGGGACCCCGTAAACAGGAGCGTATCGCCGTCATATTCCTCCAGGTAGCATTCTACCTTTTCGTTTTTGAAAATGACGAACTCCCGGACAAAGATGCCTTCAAACATATTTTTCATGTTTTCATGCACAAACTCACCGTCATCGTACCGGTAATACAGAATAACCGTATGGGACGGATCCGTCACATATTCCATGAAAACCTTGTCATTCGTCGAATAGGATCCGTTGATTTCCCTGTCGAAGCGCTGATAAAACGCAAAATGCATACCCTGATCATCAAAATCGGAAAGAAGGCTTCTGGCACGGTCCTTCTGCTCCTGCGACAGAACCGGCAGCGTGGAATAATACTGCATCAGGGCCAGCCGGCAGACGGTTTCAACCTGTATTCCCTTTCGCATGTCATTCTCGATATCGCGGAAAATACAGTCATTTACCGGCAGGTTTTTGACCAGATATTCATAGGATTTCAGATTCAGGTATGCTGTGCAGATTTTCCGGTTCCCCAGCTTTTTCCGGTAGGATTCAAAAATATGTTCCGTATTCTGACCGCCGGTTCGCGTAAACAGCAGCAAACTCAGGATCTTGGATTCAAGCTGCATCGTATCCATGTTGTTGGCAGCGGCAATGTTCCACACGCGTTTCATGGATTCGATCGGGCCGTCATAATACATCAGCAGGTAGTTCAGAATATTTTCATCATACTTACCGTAGGTGAAACAGATGCTGCAGTACTGAACCAGCGCATCGTCTTCCTCATATTCCCGGGCGAGAACCGTCTGACTCAATATGCAAACAAGGACATTCGGAGGAACTGTCTCCGCCCCGTAATTTTCGATTAAGGCAAAGGCCTGCTCGTAAAAGCCTTCCTCTGTCAGGAGGCAGATCAGCTCCTTTTTCCCTGATTCCACATACTCATCCAGCGGCAGTTCCTTCAGAAATGCATACAGCCCGTCCGCCTTCATGTTATCCATATAATAACAAAGAATCTTTCTTCGCACGGCAAGACGTGTCTGGGCTGTCAGATCCTCCATGCTGCTGGCATGTCTGAAATATACAAGCGTATCATCCGTAATTTGCGGCGTAACGGAACACATATACAGAACAAGACCCGGATCATCCGGAACCAGCTCCCGGCAGTATGTAATCAGCAGGGGAGAATCCATGTACCGTTCCATCCGATACAGGTTCTGGGAAGTATAACATTTCCCCTCTGCGTCGGAAAGCATAATGCAGGCGTCATTCGTGTAAATCCGGATTTTTGTCTTTCCGTTCCTGAGGGGAAACTCGTCAATGTGATTGAGTCTGCGGTGGACAACGCGGACCGTTTTCATATTCGGGTTGCTGCACGTTACTTCATAGGTAAATAACAGCCGTACCAGATGTTCCGCCTGGGTCCGGTTCAGAAGTCTGCGTGTCAGGAAACGTTCATAGAGGACGGCCAGATTGCTGTCAATGTGCTCCATGGAAAGCTGCTCCGCCACGAAATGCTCTATGCTGGCATGACTGTCGCGGTAAACCTGCGGAACACTCTCCCGCTTGTCTGAAATATCGCGGTAGATAGCCGCCTTCTTATGATAATTCAGAGAGGTGGAGTATGAAAAATACATGCGGACAATCTGGGGCATTTTTTCAATGCCAACGGTCCCCATGGTTTCAATATAGTACTCATACAGTCCGGTGATGCGAAGGTCCAGATTAACTCCAAGCGCATACCAGCGGAACCAGGAGGGATCCTTTTTATTGCCGGCAATCAGGATCTGGCAGATGGCCCGCACCGTATCCGGGGACTTTGTCAGATCGTAGCAGGCCGAAAGTATCCGCATCAGCCGGCTGTCATATACCGCGTCATACACGGCCAGAGAACTGATCTGGGAAGCCAGTTCTTCCGTCACCATGCCTTCCTTTACTGAGAAAAGCAGGATACGGAGTTCAAAACTGCCCAGCTTTCGCAGCAGATACGGATTTTTCCTGTAAATCCTTGCTGCCTCCAGATACATGATCGGACTGCTGCATCCGGCCAGTACCTGGTGCTCAATTGCCTCCAGCTTTGCAGAATCATCCCGTATGTACTGTTCCTGGAGATACAGCAGAATCCACTGCATGATCCAGCTGTTCCGGCTGTGAATGAACATCTGCCCGATCCGCGTCTCAATCTGATCCACGTACTCCTTATCCTGACGGAAAAATGTTGTCAGATAAAGATAATAGGCATACTGATCCTGATTCTGGAACCGTTCCATATGATGTTCCAGTTCGTTCAGAACATGAAGTCCGCGTGCTTTCTTCCCGTCCGCATAGCAAAGCTGCGCTTCCAGAAGATCTGCAAATACATTTTTGCCGCCCGCCCGCCGATACCCATTCAGAACATTGACGGACCGGTCGATCCAGTTCTGCCGGTCAATCCTTTTCTGGCGGAAATCAAGATACAGCGTAAGCATTTTCCGGCGCATCAGCTTGCGCACATGCATTTCATGCGCCTCATCGCTGCCGGTACTGTTTATTACCGTAATGTCCAGGCTTACCGTCTGATAGCAGGTGCGTATGTACAGCCGTCCGAAATTCCTTCCGGAATGCAGGAAATTGGTATCGATAAAATAATTCAGATTGTAGTGGCCGCCGACAAAATCGTCACTCGTGATTTTTTTCTTCTCCGGCCGTATAAAGCGGTCATCCGAATCGATGGAGATATCCAGATATCCCCATCCGGCCATATGAAGCGGCAGCGTCATCCGGGTCGGCATCTTAGGTGCATGGATGGTCATAACCGTCTGATCCAGAAAAAGCTGTGCCGGCACCTTTTTTCCGCAGCCAATCAGAAATTCTTCCAGGCCGTGTTCTTCGCGTCCTTCCGGCTTCAGCGCACGGTAGAGAACAGCACCTGCAGTATCGTTTTTTTTCAGCTCCTCCTCAAACTCCGGGGCAGCATACCGCGTGCAGGCATCCGGCATACTTTTTTTCGCCAGCGCGCACAGTGCATCAACGCTGTATTTTTCCGGATCCGGAATATCTTCTCCCTCTGTTTCTCTGATAACAAATGTATATGGAACCGAATACTCGCCGCGTTCTGTACAGAAGGTAAAAAAACCTTCTATTTTTTCGCCGGCACGGGCTCCCTTTGTATCCAGCTGCCAGTTTAAGAGCACAGAGGATCCATAAAACTTATGCGGTTCGAAGCGCACACGCGGATTAGAGGAATAGACAAATCCCTTTACACGCCGTTTATCCTGTGCCGCAGCAGAAAAAGACCCGGACAGCCTGCTGTCCGCGTCCGCTTTTCCCTCTACTGTCTCTGTCGAAAAAATCATCGGAGCACTGTTATATTCAAATTTCCCGTTCAGAAGCTGTTCAATCCTTCGTTTCACAGTGAAATCCCTTACTTCAGTAATTTTTTCAGTTCGTCCATGAATGTATTTACGTCCTTGAATTCACGGTAAACAGACGCAAAACGTACATAGGCGACCGCATCAAGATCCTTGAGATGATCCATGACGATCTCTCCGATCTCGCTGCTTTCAACTTCTTTTTTATCCAGATTAAAGATATCCGTCTCTGCCTGATCAATAGTTTCATTAATCTTCTGGATGGGAACCGGTCTTTTATAGCAGGCTCTCATAATCCCCGCGGTCAGTTTGGCACGATCATACTGTTCTCTGGTTCTGTCTTTTTTAATAACGATCAGCGGGATGGCCTCAACTTTTTCATAGGTAGTAAAGCGTTTGCCGCAGGCATCACAGATTCTTCTGCGCCGGATCGAACTGTTATCGTCCGTAGACCTTGAATCAACCACACGATTATTATCCTTCCCGCAATACGGACACTTCATACTGACTACCCCTCTCCCTATTACCACCTGTGCGGTCAAGAACGTACCCTGAAATTCCGCCGCTCTTCTTTTGCACAGAGCAAACTTCCCCTCCGGGTACGGATGTTTCCAATGGAGAGTATAGCGAATCTGGCGTCTCAAGTCAACGCGCGAAAAAAGAGGTTCCTTTCGCAGAAAGGAAAAATCCTATGCCTTTCATGACAGATATTTTTCGGCAATCTCTGTCTGAACGGCCTGGACATCCTCCAGAAATTCACGTGCAGACATTCTCCGGGCACCCTGCCCGAAAATAATTGCCTGCTCCGCTCCATCCGAAGTAGCCACCGTGACATCCTTCTGATGTCCGATTTTATGAACAGTTCGTTCAATATAGGCATCCGCCGTCTCCCGCTCCTTTGTGAACACAACATACACATTGTGAAATTTCATCACTTCACCGCTTCCGCCTTCGACCCGGTACGCGTCAAATACGATGATCAGTGTTTCCTGACGATACCCCTGATAGTTCCCCAGAATGTCGATCAGGCGCCCTCTGGCCGCATCCATGCTGGTTCTTGAAAGATCCCTCAGCTCCGGCCAGGCGAAAATGATGTTATACCCGTCCACCAGAAGATATTTTTCCTTCGGCTCCTGCCGGCTGTACACGCGGGTAACCGGTTTCGGATCATAATGACTCTTTGAAAGCTTCCAGCCCTTCCGGTCCTGTTTTTTGGATCCGTACGTACGCTGAAATATTTCCATCAGCTCCCTGTCCTCCGCTTCATTGGCATGGTAGGAGCTTTTAACCTTCGAATTGCCCTTCCCCGCCGGCGATGCAGGAGACGGAGATTCCCCCGACGGCGTTTCAAAGGACGGCGGCCCGCCCGCCGTTTCCCATGCAGGGATCTTTACCCCCGACACTTCCGCCATGACATCCTCCCGGACGGATTCCGGCCGGCCGCCTGCGTCCTCTGCCTGCATATATTCTTCTACCTGATCCCAGGGAACATAGAAACCCGCTCCATGCGCGCAGAAAACGGATCCGGCTGGATTCTGTTCATCCATCTCCGGATCATATCCGATACGCCCGATTACCTCCGGACTGTTGTGGCAGGGCAGATACCCGCCCGGTGTGCAGGTAAGATGTCCCTGTCCTGACGTGTACGCCGCCAGGACAGCCGGATAACCGCTCATCCGCGAGACAGGGGCGCGGCCGCCGATCACAGCCATTCCGTTCTCCATCAAAGGCGCACTCATCGTCCCTGACATTTTTTCTATGTCCGTCATGGCCCGCCCCAGATTCTCCTGCGGAACGGTCATCTGAAAATCAAAGAATGGCTCCAGAAGTACATTCTGTGCCTTCATGAGAGCCTGGCGGACCGCCCTCGCGGCCGCCTGCCGGAAATCTCCGCCGGACGTATGCTTCAGGCTCGCCCGTCCGCCGGTCAGTATAATCCGCACATCCGTCAGCGTGGATCCTGTCAGAACGCCCGCATGACGGCGGTCCTCCAGCGCGGATAGAATCTGGCGCTGCCAGTTCAGAGACAGAACATCGGTGCTGCAGTCGGATTCAACCTCAATGCCGCTGCCCCTTTCCAGGCTTTCCAGCCGCACATGAACCTCCGCATAGTGCCGGAGCGGTTCAAAATGGCCGACACCCTCCGAGCTTCCCGCTATGGTTTCCCGATAAACAATTCTTCCGTTTCCGAATCCCACGTCCATCCCGAAGCGCTCCAGGATTACATTTTTAAGGATCTGTGTCTGCACCTCCCCCATAACCTGAACGATGATCTCGCCGGTCTGTTCCTTCCAGAGCAGATGCAGCTCCGGCATTTCCTCCTCCAGTGAACGAAGCTGGGAATAAAAATAATGAACATCCGTTCCGTCCGGAAGCTCCAGCGCGTAATCCATCACCGGCTCAAGCAGAGGCTTTTCGCTTCCGAAGCTGCTTCCAAGTCCCTCCCCGCTGAAGGTTTTCGTAAGCCCTGTGACAGCGCAGACCACGCCCGCCTTCGCCTCCTGCACATTTTCAAAACCATTTCCGGAATATACGCGGATCTGCTCCGCCTTCTCCTGCCACTCCTGAGGCTGTCCGGACGCATCCGCAGAGGCTCCGGAGAGTATCTGTTTCACCCGGAGGCTTCCTCCGGTAACCTTCATCCAGGTAAGCCTCTGACCGTTCCGGTCGCGTGTGATCTTATAAATACGCGCGCCAAATTCGTCCGGATACTCCGGACATTCTGCCAGCAGGTAAAAAGCATCGATAAATACATCGATCCCCGTCAGTCTCAGCGCCGAACCGTAGAAGCATGGAAATACTCTCCGCTGTCTTATCAGTTTTCGAAGATCTTCCAGTGCAATCTTTCCGCCCGCCAGATATTTTTCTGTCAGCCCGTCATCCTGAAGCGCGATCTCCTCCGTAAGCGGATTCTCCGGTAGGTTTTCCGGCCGGCTCCCGCTTGGCCCGAAGTCAGAAAAAGCGGTAAAGTCAAGGCAGCTGCTGCTTAAGCTTCCGGAAATATCCTTCTTCAGCTTTTCCTTCACGGCCAGAGGCTGATCCATTTTATTTACGAAGATAAAAGCGGGGATGTCATACTCCCTCAGAAGGCGCCACAGTGTGCGTACCTGCCCCTGCACGCCGTCGGAGCCGTTAATTATAAGAACGGCATAGTCGATGACCTGCAGCGTACGTTCCATCTCCGCGGAAAAATCCACATGTCCGGGAGTATCCACCAGCGTTACCGAAAGATCATGAAAATGAAGCTGCGCCATCTTGGAGACAATGGTAATGCCCCTCTTTTTTTCCATCGGCTCTGTATCCAGGAAGGCATCCTGATGATCCACGCGGCCGGCGCTGCGAAGTGCACCTGTCTTATAAAGCAGAGCTTCCGCAAATGTCGTTTTTCCGGCATCCACCGGAGCCAGAATTCCGATGTTTACATGGTTTTGTCTCATAGTCGGCCTCCCAGAAAAAAAAGAAAGCCCCGAAGCAGGATAACTGCCCTGGAGCTTTCCATTGCCCGCCTGGAGTATGCCTTTGACTTTATGGAAGCCGCCTTCGGCGAAAGCCAGGAGATGGTCTACTTTATCACCGAGCTGTCTGTAAGCCTGTATGCCATGGACTTCCTGAAAGAACATGAAAGC
>Ga0256404_1008050_pt1 | contig 16155 bp, 14 predicted proteins | sample RumenRJG_01DNA_FD_185990 | JGI IMG/M metagenome (GOLD analysis project Ga0256404, IMG submission 185990) | Bovine rumen microbial communities from Lethbridge, Alberta, Canada - RJG_01 | ecosystem: Host-associated > Mammals > Digestive system > Stomach > Rumen | place: Canada: Alberta | collected...
CTTTTATTTTGAGTTGTGTTGCTTATATTTTAATTGGAGTTGATCTCTATTTCTATTTTTCCGGGCCCCGGGTGCCATCTATTTATTTACTTACTTATTAAAAACTCCGCAACAATTTTACTCTAACGCCATATTCGACCGGGGATTTGGTTGATGGACTGATACAGGGAAAAGTCAGCAGCGTCTCCAGGGGGCTTGAAAAGAACCCGCCAGAGAAGGGGCAGCAAATCCATCCAGCATATAACCGCAGGTAAAGTGCAGGAGTTTCCGGACGGCAAAGGATTTGCATGAAATAGGAGACCGGATAAATAATTATCCGCGAAGGATATTTAACTATAGAACGGCAAATGAAATCTATGCACAGCCCGGATAAAGCAAGTCGGACCTCCGGGGGCCGGAGTGGAGAATGTTTGGGGCAGACCTGCGACAATAAAAGCTGCAACTTCTAAAAATGCGCTCCAGACCGGAAAAAGGTTGACATCCCCCCCGTAAAATGGTAGTATTTCAAGGCTAAAGTCTGTGCGGGCGTGGTTCAATGGTAGAACACTAGCCTTCCAAGCTGGATACGAGGGTTCGATTCCCTTCGCCCGCTCCACTTTAATTCATTGGTAGCTGCTATATGCGCCAATAGCTCAGCAGGATAGAGCAACTGCCTTCTAAGCAGTAGGCCGGGGGTTCGAATCCCTCTTGGCGTGCCAAATTCAGGCAGGGCTTTCCCGTGCCTCAGCACGTGGTCTGCAGCGGGGGCGCCGCGGCGGACCGCAGAAAATATGGTGGGTGTAGCTCAGCTGGTAGAGCGCCGGATTGTGGTTCCGGATGCCGTGGGTTCGAGTCCCATCTCCCACCCCATATTTTTCCCTTCTCTGCGGCGGAAGCTTCCGCAGCGGGGAAGCCTGGATGGTGGGATGTGGTGTAACGGTAACACACGGGACTTTGACTCCCGTATTGTGGGTTCGAGCCCCGCCGTCCCAGCCAATTTTTATGCCCCAGTAGCTCAGGCGGCAGAGCACCTGCCTTTTAAGCAGGGTGTCGGGGGTTCGAATCCCCCCTGGAGCACCAAAAACCCGACGGAGTTTTTCCGCCGGGTTTTTTCGCTCGCAGCCTGCCAGGCCGTCCCGCATCAGTTCACGATCTCGATTTCACCGGATATGGAGTATTTCACCCACTTGGCAATATTGACCGCATGATCTCCTATGCGCTCCAGATACTTGGCAATCATCAGAAGATCCACTACATACTGTTCATTTTTAGATGGCGCGTGCAGCGTTTCAATAATCTTGTTTTTAATCTCGTCAAATTCCGCATCTACTTTATCGTCATACGCGATCACCGCATCCGCTCTTGCGCTGTCCTGCTGCAGAAACGCATCGACGCTTTCGTCCACCATATGAATGACGTCCAGTGCCATGGTCCGATACATCTTCGTGCGGCTCTCCGCCGGAGGTTCCGCCGTCCTTACAATTTCTGCAATATCTGCGGACTGGTCTCCGATACGCTTCATGTCCGTCACCATTTTCAAGGCAGAGGATATGGTCCGCAGATCCCTTGCCACCGGCTGCTGCTTGAGGAGAAGCCGCAGGCACATGTTTTCTATGTCCCGCTCCTTTTCGTCCATCGTGTCCGCCAGCGTGCTCAGGCTGGCAGCAACTTCCTGCTCGTCGTCAAGAAAAGCGTGCACCGCCTTTGCTATCGCATCTGCGCAGAGGCTGCCCAGTGCCGCCATCTGCGTCTGCAGTTCCCGGAGTTCGGTTTGAAAAGTCTGTCTCATATTATCCAAATCTCCCTGTAATATAATCTTCTGTACGCTTATCCTGCGGTGTGTTGAATATCTGATCCGTAGTTCCGTATTCTACCATATTCCCGAGAAGGAAGAACGCGGTTCGGTCGGATATGCGGACCGCCTGCTGCATATTGTGGGTTACGATGATAATGGTATACTGCTTCTTCAGCGTTTCTGAAAGGTCTTCAATCTTTCCTGTCGATATCGGGTCCAGCGCTGAGGTCGGCTCATCCATCAGCAGAACTTCCGGATTCACCGCTATCGCCCGAGCGATGCAGAGGCGCTGCTGCTGGCCGCCGGACATAGCCAGCGCCGACTTCTTCAGGCTGTCCTTTGTTTCCTCCCAGATTGCAGCCTGTTTCAGCGAAGTTTCCACAATTTCATCCAGCTTGCTCCGGCTTTTTATGCCGTGCAGGCGGGGACCGTAGGCGATATTGTCATAAATGCTCATGGGAAAAGGGTTCGGTTTCTGAAATACCATGCCAATCTTCTTCCTGAGCAGCGTCACGTCCACGTCCGGAGCGTAAATATCCTTGTCGTTGAATTTTACTGTTCCTTCAATACGGCAGCCCTTTACCAGATCGTTCATCCGGTTCAAAGTCTTCAGGAATGTGGACTTTCCGCACCCGGAAGGTCCGATCAAGGCGGTAATGCTCTTTTCGGGGATACCCATGTTCACATCAAAGAGAGCCTGATGATCTCCATACCAGAGGTTTAAATTTTCAACGGTAACAGCATCCATGGATTAATCTCCTCTCTTTTTCTTGAAAACAAGACGCAAAATTGGATACCATTTAACGTTGCCTGTGCCTAGGGGTGTCGGTTTTGATTTAAGGGTGTCGGTTTAAACGTCAGCTGTTCTGGCTGGCTTTTTTATTTTAGCAAGGTAGGTTCTTTTCTAAAATCTGAAAGAAAAGCGGAAAAAGTGCTTGACGGGGACAAAGTCCCTACTTGCTATATTGAGATCAGAAAGGAGGTCGACGATATGAGGCCAAAGGAAATACAAAAAAAGCTGGGAATCAATGCTGATCGGATTAAGCTGTTTAAAAGAGAAGGCGTCTTTGCACCGGAGAATCCCCCTTCTGGGAATCGCGGGACAGATTATACAGAGTCTGACTTCAAGAACCTTCAGTTTCTTGTGGTGCTCACCAAAATGGGTTTGACTTGTAGCGATATACGAAAAATGCAAGAAGGCGATTGCACACTTGAAGAAGCAGTCAATTATCTGCCTTACCCGTTCTGAGAAAACATCTTCGTCAAATTCCGATATGTTGAGTACCTTAGCGATCTCTTCTTTAAGAACCGTCTCTCGAATAACGCCGCTTGTGCAAGGAACCTGTCCGGGATGTTTTTTCTTCTTATGGCTCGTGCAGACCCAGAAAATATCGTATTCGCCAAGGTTGCTATGTTTTGCCCTATTCCTTCTTTTTGACCGGACAAAACTTCTGCCGCAACATCCGCATTTGATTTTCGTGGAGAAGCAGTTTAGTGTCAGCGCCTTGTTTCCAAAGCACCCGAGTTCCCTGCGCCGCGTCATCTCAGCCTGCACGTAGTCGAAGGTTTCCTTGTCGATGATGGCTGGGTGCGTGTTTTCCACGTAGTACTGTGGCAACTCACCATGGTTCTTTCGGGTTTTCTTGCTGATTGGGTCGACCACATATTCTTTCTGGTAGAGCATGTTGCCGGTGTAGGTGACGTTCGTGAGGATGAGCTTCAGATTGGAATCCGTCCACTTGTAGCCCTGGCGTGTCTTGATTCCTTCGGCGGCGAATTCCTTCTCAGTTTCCTGCCGTGATTTCCCGTCGAGGAAGTTCTGGTAGATGCGCTTCACAATCGTGGCTTCCTCCGGGACGATGACCATCTCGTCACCTTCCCAGCGGTAGCCATAGACGTTCATGTGGCCGTTGGCATAGGGAATGCCTGACTGCATACGCTTTCGGATGCCCCACTTCACATTGGTGGAGATGCTCTCGGATTCTGACTGCGCGAACGAGGCAAGCAGTGTCAGCATAACCTCTCCGTCCCCGGACAGTGAATTGATGTGTTCTTTTTCAAACTGGACCTCGATGCCCAGATCCTTGAGGTGCCTGACGGTTTTCAGAAGATCGACTGTGTTCCGGGCGAACCTCGAAATGCTCTTTGTGAGGATGATGTCGATTTTCCCGGCCTCGCAGTCGTCAAGCATTCTCTGAAATTCCGGTCGCTTTGCCACGCTGGTTCCGCTGATGCCTTCATCGGCGTAGACCCCTGCGTATTCCCATTCCGGATTCTTTTGGATCAGATCCGAGTAGTAGCTTATCTGTGCGGAAAGGGAGTGGTGAAGCCGCTCGGTCTCCATCGAGACTCTCGCGTATGCCGCCACCTTCTTCCGCGCCGGAAGAGCCTTGACTTTTGGCTCTATTTTTGTGATTTTCGGCATGGTATCACTCCTTTCGTCTTGTCCATATATCGCTCTGAAACAGACACATAGCAAGCGTTATGGGGATAATAATGTGCCGATTATCGGGCTGTATTTCTCACGCATTTTGGTATCGATGACCACAAATTCTTCTTCAGTGATGAGTCCTTGATCCAGCATCGCACGGAACATCTCCATGCTTGCCTGATAGAGCTTTTCGCGTTCGAACTGTTCGTCATTCATGTCCGTTACCACCTCTAAACCGATCTTGGATATAACAGGCGTGGGAGCAGTACTTGCGGTGGCGGTTTCCATAGGCGGTAAAAGATTTTCCGCAGCAGGCGCAGGTGAATGTGTAGAATGCTTTTCTGTCAATGTCACAGGGATGACTGTTCCACCATTTGAGGCGGCAGGCATCCGATCAGAACTTTATTCCCTTTCGTCCGGGTTGCTGCGTGAGCGGTTTCCCGCAGCATTTGCAGTATGTAGCGCCCGGGGCATTTACATTATTTGTGTCGGCGAGCCTGCCGGTGAGCTTGTTTCGTCTGCAATAAGCCGATACCTGACTTTTAGTAAGTCTCAGTGCATGAGCTATCGATGAATATCCATATCCTTCTTTGCGAAGGCGACGTATTTGTTCTTTTTGCTCTGTGTTCATGAAAACACCTCCCGTCACTTTTCACTGGAGAAAAGGCAGGAGTTTGAGCGGAAACAAAAAAAGCCCGTGAGCATTCCGATTAAGGAACACCCACGGGCATACAAAATGAGATATCTATTTTACGCGGATCTTCCAGCCGACCTGTATGAGATTCACGTTCTTAATGAGCGAGCTGTTGAGTTTCTGGATCGCTGAGATGCTCGTCCCATATCGGCTGGCGATGCCGGAAAGAGTATCGCCGCGTTTTACTGTGTAATAAACTGCCGAGGACTTCGCGGATGCTCCGAGCCGCTCGTTTACTCTGTCTTGCACCGCACTGTAGTCGTATCCGGCAGCGGTGAGACGGTTTTTCCTGTCAGAGCCGTTTCCCCATTTCCCGGTGATCACCTCGGAGGCAAGTTCATCGACGGATTTCTGCGCAGGCGCTGCCGGAGTGCTTCCGGACGCTGTGCCTTTCGCGTATCCATTGAAGCCTCCGTTTTTTATCACCGAGGGAAAATCGATGTAACACCAGTCCATATCGACTCTGCCGTTAATGCCGGGAACGGATCCGTTTGAGGAGCACTGCCAGATTCCATAAGCACCAGAGTAAGAACATTTTGATGCCCATTGCGCCACCCAGACGGTGAAACGCTTTCTGACCGATTCGGATACCACGGTGTTCAGGCTCGAAAGTGAAGTATAGAACCCGGCAAAATATCCGCGTCGTTCCAGCTCTGTACAGAACGCCGTGATGAGATTTGAACAAAACGCCTGTCCTCGGGAGAGCTGACTTTTTTCTTCAATGTCAATGTAGACAGGATAGTCGAGCTGCTTTCCGGAGAGAGCGCCCGCAAAAGCCTGAGCTTCCTGCTTCGCTCCGTCAGCAGAAGAGGCGTAGCTGTACCAGTAAGCTCCAACATGAAGCCCTGCGGCTTTTGCCTTTTTATAATTTGATTCAAACCATTTGTCCTTGTTTCCCGCGCCGTATCCCGCCCGTATAATGACGAAACTGAAGCCCGACGCTTTTACTTTGATCATGTCGATGTCTCCCTGCCAGACCGACACATCAATTCCCTTGTAAGCCATAAATCATTCCTCCTTGTCGTTTCTGTCGTGCAGCTGTCCCAGTACGTTCTTTAGCTTCTCCGGCACAGGAAGGCCGAGGTGCGCGGCGTTCTCGGTGAGGGAGATCCCTTCGTTCGAGATGTAGAAGAAGATGATCGCCGTCCTCAGAACCCCTTCGTGACCGAGCACGTGGATGTCGAGGATATTGGCGATGCCGACCAGAATGAAGATCAGGACCTTGCGGCTGATCCCTTTGAAGCCGATGGCACTCGACAGCTTCCTGTCCGTGACGGCGCACAGCACACCGGTGATGTAGTCGCAGATCACGAAGATGATGAGCGCGACCAGAAGCCCGTCACAGCCTCCGAGGAAGTATCCGAGCCATCCGCCGACTCCGGCAAAGATGAGCTGAATGATTGACCAGAATCTCAATTGCGGTTTCCTTGGCTTGTTTCTGCTTCATTAAAATCTTCCGTACGCCGCCCTTCGGCGGAGCCGGATATCCTCCTTCCTTGCTGCATTGCGCGCGGGAAAGTCTATAATCGCGCAGGGGCGGACCGGCGCATCTAGGGACAGAGCGCGGGTCCGCCTACGCTTTCGGAAGCTTTGGAATTCCAATTGCCTCCGTCGATTGTCGCGTTTCTTATTTTGCTACAGGAACAGCACCTGCGCCGCGGATAAGCTCCGCCGCATCCGCGCTGGTCGCGTAATCGAAGAATGCCTTTGCTGCAGCAGAAAGTTCCTTGCCTTCCACCGTGATCAGGTTGAACGGGCGCTGGATTTTATAGGAACCATCCAGCACGGTGTCTTCCGTGCACTCGACGTTGTCAATCTTAAGGGCTTTGATGCCGCTCTGGCCTTCCACCGCAGACAGGGAAGCATAGCCGATGGCATTCTCGCTGTTTGCAACTGCGGAAATGACCGCGCCGGTAGAAGTCAGCTCCTGCTGAAGCTTGCAAGCATCTTTGGTATCGGTGACGGATTCGAATCCGTCGCGGGTGCCGGAGCCGGATTCGCGTCCGATGCAGGCGATTTCAAGATCGGATCCGCCGACGTCTTTCCAGTTTGTGATTTCTCCTTTGAAGATGCTGGCAACCTGTTCAAGGCTCAGGTTATCCACGCCGCAGTTCTGATTTACGATAATCGCAATGCCGTCCAGGGCAACCGTCGTTGCAACCAGTCCCGTCTCGTCGTCGTGCAGCTTGCGGGAAGCAAGGCCGATATCGCAGCTTCCGTTGCGGACGCTCTCAATGCCCGTGCCGGATCCGGTCGGATCATAAGTTACGGTAACCCCTGTGTTGTCCGCCATGAACTGCTCAGAAAGAGCGCCGATGACTTTTTCCATGGAAGTCGATCCATTCGTGGAAACGGTTCCGGAAAGTTCCGCGGACGCAGAGGGCGAAGCGCTCTGCTCTGCCGTTGACGTCGATTTGTCCGTAGTTCCGCATGCAGCAAGCGCTACAACCAGGACCAGTGCAAGTGCGATGGCTAAAATCTTTTTCATAATCGTCTCCCGTTCATTCCTTCCTGAACGGGTGTCCTCCTTTCAGAATTCGGGTTGTATATTCGGTTCCGTCCAAGCCGGAGCGGAACGGTTTTGCAAAATCCGCACGGACCTGCCGGAGTCCGAACGGAAGGTACATGCTTCGAACCGGATGCAGGGGAGTCGGGAAATGAAATGTACTGCCAAATGCAATCGAGATGTTGAGAGAGGTAAGGCCGTGTCTTATTATGCATCCGGTTCGCGGAATTTCTGTTTGCCGAACCCGGAGGGCGGAACAGCAGCCTCCGCTTCGGAATGTGCTCGATCAGAAATTCCTGATGTACGCATTAAGATTACTTTTATGCGGTAAAATTTGTTACCACCCCAATGTAAAACCTCCGTAAAATACAAGATGCCCCGGCGCGGCGTGCTTCCGTCCGGGAGGAGCGGACAGAATGCGGATATTTCCAGCTTTCCGATACCCGTGAAGACGGAATGCCGCCCGGAGACGCAGGGCATGCGGAAGGCGGCCGCGAATCCGCTGCGGCCGCCTTCGTAAGAGACTTTCATTCAAGACTTTTTTTCTTCCGTTTTTTTCTTCCGTTTCTTTATCGCGTGGTTCGGTTCTTCCGCTTCTTCCTGCGCTTCCGGCTGCACCGGAGTCATTTCCTTCGGCTTGGGGAAATTCACTTCGAAGGTACTGCCCCTTCCCAGCTCGCTTCGCAGATCAATCGTGGCGCGCAGATTCATCGCCGCGTGCTTTACGATGGACAATCCCAGGCCGGTTCCGCCAACTTCCTTGGAATGGCTTTTATCAACCCGATAGAAGCGCTCAAAAATTCTTGCACGGTCTTCCACAGGGATGCCGATACCCGTATCGGCTACGACAAGAGAAATTCGATCCGGCTCCTCGGCGACCCGCACCGTTACCGTTCCCTCCGGCCGGTTGTACTTGATGGCGTTGTCGCATAGGTTGTAGACAATACTGTAAACTTCTGTCGGCAGGCCGTAAACGATTGCACTGCTGCCCGAAAGGTTCATCGAAACTTTCGCTTCTTCGGCTTCATTTTTCAGACTGTCGATCGCGTTTTCCGCCACCCGGTAGAGATCTACATTCTCCCATTCCTCTTCCTTGGCATCATCCCGATCGAGTTTTGACAGATCGATAATGTCTTCGACCAGCTTTGTCATTCGCTGCGATTCAGCCCGTATTTTTCCTGCGAACGGCCGAATGTCCTGCTTCTTGACCATCCCGTTTTCAATCAGCTCCGCATAGCCGGAAATCGCATGCAGCGGCGTTTTCAGCTCATGGGACGCATTGGCTGTGAATTCCTGCCGGATGAGAGAGGTCTTTTCCAGCTCCTGCTGATTTTCTTTCAGCTGCTGCTGCTGGCGGCTGATGCGCCGGAGCAGCGGTTCGACTTCCTTATAATCCTCCTTGCCGATATACTGAATCGGATTGTCCAGATCCATGGTGTTGATCGGCGCCATTATCCGCTTGCTCAGCCGATAGGCTAAAAGGAAGCTCAGCAGCAGAGCCAGGATCAGAATCAGGCAGATCGGCTGCAGAAAGGCCAGCAGAATCGTCCATATGCTCGCCTGCATGGTCGAAACCCGCAGCACCGTGCCGTTGTCCAGCCGGCGGGCAGAGTAGAGCAGCTTCTGAGAAAGGGTTTCCGAATAGCGGCTGCTTTCCCCATAGCCGGTCTGCAGCGCCTGCTGCACCTCTTCCCGGCTCAGATGGTTCTCCATTTCCGTCGAATCCGCATCGCTGTCGTAGAGAACCTTTCCGTTATTATCGATCCAGGTAATGCGGTAATCTTCCGTGCTCAGTCCTTGAAAATAGGAAGCGCCAAGAACGTTGACGCCGTTGGCCGCCAGTTCCGACTCTATCTGCAGCTGCTTCATCTGCACGCTGGAATAGTACCGGTAAAGAAGCCCCAGGATGAGAGCAAGGCTGGCCAGGAGAACAAGGAGACAGGCAAGAAAGATAGACCGAACGATCTTCTTACGCACTCTGCTCCTCCATTCTGTATCCTACGCCGCGGACCGTGCCGATCAGACTTCCCGCTCCGCCAAGCTTTGTCCGAAGCGTGCCGATGTGCACGTCCACCGTTCGGGTCTCGCCGAGAAAGTCGTTGCTCCAAATCGTACTCAGGAGCTGCTCTCTGGTAAAGACCTGTCCGATATTTTCCATGAAAAGCTTCAGAATTTCGTATTCCTTCAGCGTAAGGTTCACCGGCTGATCGTTTACGGTCACCTGATGCTTCGCCTTGTTCATGACGATGCCGCCGTAGGAAAGCGTTTCGTTTTTGCCCTTCGGCGCCGCCCGCCGCAGGACCGCCTTAATGCGGGATATCATTTCCATCATGCCGAAAGGCTTGGAAAGATAATCGTCCGCTCCCATATCCAGACCAATGACCTTGTCGTATTCCGATCCTTTTGCTGTCGCCATTATTACCGGGATTTCCGCCGTAAGCGGAGACGCCTTCAGCTTTTTAAGAATCGCGATGCCGTCCTCTCCCGGCAGCATGATGTCAAGCAGGACCAGCTGCGGCATTTTTTTCTTCAGGGCCTTCCAGAACTTGCCGCTCTCCGCAAAGCCCATTGCTTCATAGCCGGAAGCAGTCAGCGTGTAGATCATCAAATCGCGGATGCTGTCATCATCTTCGACGCAGTATATCATGAATATCCTCCCTTCCGTCTCCCCCGCAGGAAGAATTTGCCTACAGTAATTCCATAATATTTTCTTTACTTTACCCCTGCGGTGTAATAGCTATTATCTCTTTTATGTAAATTATATGTAAAATAATATAGAATTTCAGCAGAATTTGCTTTTATTTCGGATATTTTTTTATTTTGATTTTACAAACCGGCGCATTTCTCGCTTTCCGCAAAAATAAATCCCGGATACTTTCCGGAAGTCTCCCGCTTCCCTTCTGTGCTTTCCGAATCCCGTGCGCCGCGGGAGCATTTTCCAGGACTTCCGGCGGTTCGAGACTTCCTTTTCTCGGTTTTCAATGCTATAACTTAACTATTAGTATGCATCTAGTATGCATCCCGATTTTTTTATCTGTGCCTGTGGCCGGCAGGAAGCGCAATAAGTCCGCGCATCCGCCGCATCGAAGGGGGACTGCCGGATCTATGCGGACCATTCTGATTTTTGGAGATTCCAATGTCTGGGGATATGTCGGCGGCAGCGGCGCACGCTATCCCGTCGGCGTCCGCTGGCCTACCGTTGCCGCCGCGCAGCTGGGTCGGGAATATCACGTGATTGAAGACGGCATGTGCGGCCGAACCAGTGTCTACGCGGACCCGCTGCATGAACGCCGGTGCGGGGTCGAGGCGCTGGATTATGCCCTCATCTCTGCAACGCCGCTGGATCTTCTGGTGCTGATGCTCGGCACGAACGACCTGAAGTACGCCGGGGCGGACCGAAGCGCCCAGGGGATCGATCGGCTGATTGGGATGGCACAGGATGTGGATACGCGATGCCGAACGATTTCTCCGGTATTTCCAAACGGAGCCAAAGTGCTTGTTATTTCTCCTATTCACATCGGATCGGCGATTGCGGAATACGAGGAATGGCCTTTCATCTGCCGGTTTGGTATTCAGGAATCTTTAAAATTTTCAGAATATTATAGGGAAGTTGCAGAGCGCCGCGGCGCTTATTTTCTGGATGCTGCGCAGTATGCCGAGCCCTGCCGGGAGGATAGCGAGCACATGACGGCTTCGGGCCATCAGGCGCTGGGAAAAGCGGCTGCGGCAAAGATCCTGGAAATTTTCTCCTGACGCGTACCGTCGGGGAATTCCGGTCCGGTCTGCCGCGGTTTCTTTCGAAATCTGGCAAGCTGGTGCACAATATATTATAATAAATAAGAATATTCGGGCAGAATCGAAAAATTTTGAACCCGGACACACCCCATTCGAAGCCACGTACTGCAGTCCCGCCCTTTTCACAGCCTTCCTTTTCGATGGCGCGGGTACTGCAGAGGGCAGAATGTCGGAGGTAGCAGATGGAAAATTTTACAGAAAATCTCCCGACCGCGCAGGAGACCGCCGAAGTTCCTGTGCTTGAAGGACAGATCGGCATGGAAGAATGGCTGAAAACCCGGGCGGCTGCGGAAGAGACGCCTGCCGATACGGTGCAGGCCGCGGAGGATTTCCTTCCCGGCGATCTAGGCGAAAGTCCCGCAGAGGACATGGAAGCAACACAGCTGTCCGCGGAGGATGCCGAGGGGGAAGAGGCCGCGGAGGATGTCGAAGAGGAAGAGGCCGCCGAAGAGCCGGAGCCGCTTCCTTCGCTGGAGGAAGCCGTCCGCCGGTATAACCAGAGCCTTACAACAGCCGAACGGCAGGATGCCGTTCTGGTCATCGAGATAATCGCCCAGCAGGGAGACGTTCGCGCCTGTCTGCTGCTTGCAAACAGCTATCTTCCGAAAAGTCCGACCGGATTTCCGCATCGCAGCGAGCGCAAGGCGCTGCGCTGGTATCAGAAGGCTTCCGAACTGGGCAGCGGAAAAGGCGCCAATGAAGCGGCATCTCTGTTTTTCAGCGGATCCCCGGAAGTACGGGATCCGGCCGCCGCATACCCTTACTCTCTGCGGTCTATCCAGCTGAATCCGGAAAATGAAGTCTACCAAAAGAACTTCGAAGTCATCCGGACACGCCTTCTGCAGCAGAACATTCGCCCGAAAACCATGGAGGAAGTGGAAAACGCCGTTTCAGAGCCGGACCACGCGGCGAAATTGGAAAGGCGGAAGGAAAAACGTCCTGCCAGGACGAAGCGGAAAGAGTATGTGCCTTCACAGGTACGCAATGAAACACTTCTTGCCGAAAGCGAAGAAGGCCGTCTTTTCGTCTTTGACGTCTGCTGCGGCGTAGCCATTATTGTTCTGGCGATCCTGTTCAGCGTTCGCGGCATGTTTGCCTTCCTTATCCCGCTGGGTGTGCTCGCCGCGCTTTTGATCTGGGTCAATCTGCAGATGTCCGGCTGTCATCTTTGTCTCTATGAGAATTACATTACCGGACGCTGCTCCTACGGAAGGGATGTCTGCATTCCCATTCGCAGCATCACTTCCATCGGGACCAATGTGATGGGAGCGGTGCGGATCGCCTCTCCGCATTCCGTATCCAGCTTCTACCTCATTAAAAATACGGACGATTTTCTGCGGCAGCTGAATCAGCAGGTCACAAAAGTGCAGGAAACGGATTCCTGAATTCTTCCGTCGGAAGGGCCGGCAGCCATTGCCTGTGCCGTGCGGGAGACGGCGCGGTCTCCTTCCTCCTTTCGGGAAGAGGCATCGCCTATTCTCTCCTGCCGCGACTTTATACTATGGATATTGAACGGATAAAAACGGATCTATCGGAAAAGTACCCGCCCTTTTCGGATTTGCTGCAGCGGCTGCAGTATCTGGATACCACGTACGTGGTAACCTCCGGAACGGACGGGCAGAAGATTATCTACTATAACAGCCGCATCCTGGACAGCGAACCCTATCCGTCGCAGGTTTTCTACATTGCGCACAGCCTCCTGCATATCGTATTCCGGCACGCCGGACGGCAGCTTGGAAAAGATCGTGCGCTTTGGGACAAAGCTTCCGATGCCGTTGTAAACAGCCTCCTGCAGCAGGACGGATTTACCCTGCCGGAAAATGCCGTCTTTCTTCCCTCCGCCGTCGGGTCCTCCACGGACGAGGTCTACACGGTGCTTCTGCAGGAGCAGACGCAGCGGGAGGAGGATGAGGAACCGCAGCCGGAAGATCCGGAACGCTCGGATTCCCACGATCTCTGGTCCCTGGATCCCTCGAAGCTGGAAGTCAGTGAAGAGGATATTCAGGCTGAATCCGGACTTCGGCTGTCGCTGGAAGAACTCATGCAGCAGCTGATGGAGGAAAAGAAGATCCCCGGCCGGCAGACGGCTTCCCGCATCAAGCATTTGGAATCCATCGGCATGTCCTATGAACTGGCAGATCTGGTACAGTATCTGCAGGAATCCATCAACCGGGACTACGACTGGTTTCCCGGCACGCGTATCCGACATGGGATTGTAAACTATGAATTTCGAACCTTTCCCATTCCAAAAGCGGAAATTCTTATCGACACCAGTCTTTCTGTAGATGAGGAACTCCTGAAAACCTTTCTGCGAGCCTGCAAGGCCCTGCTGCGGGGCGCCGCCATCAGCGTCGGCTGCTTTGATACCCGCTTTTACGGATTTCGGGAAATCGAACAGGAAAGCGATATTGATTCCATGCAGTTTCAGGGCTTCGGCGGGACAAATTTCGATGTTGCCGTCAGCGCCTTTACAGGGGATGCGGAAAACCAGATTATTTTTACGGACGGCTATGCGGACATGCCGCATCAGCGGTGTGATGCCATCTGGATTGTCTACGGAAATATGAAAATTTCCCCGCCGGGGGGAACCGTCCTGTACATCAGGGAAAGAGGTTTCAGAGAGAGAGGATATCGGTGAAAGCAGTATTTTTAAACAGCCGTCAGGTGATTGGCGGCGAGAAGCTGGACCTGTTCGACGTGCTGGGTCCACAGGCAAAGGCAACGGATTTTACCTTGGCTACGGCCGATGATGACGGGTTTCTGGTCGATTCGGAAGGGAATGCGAACTATTTTCTCCAGGGAGGAAAATCGGTCAGCCGCTTCGGCCTGGTGGAGCAGTGCTCGTCCAGCTGCGTACGTCCTGCCATGCGTCTGGCGCCTTCGGACGAAAAGCTCCTGAAGTCTGCCCGTCTTCAGGATACGCTGGCTGTACTGGAATACGGTTCCTATCCCGCACGGGTCATTGATGCCGGGCTCCGGGAATCTCTTCTCAGAGATTATGAGCAGGGGCATGTGGTGAAGACCGGGCGAACTTTTCATTTTGGTCGACTCGAACCGCTTCCGGAATTTACCTATGCGGGGCGTCGCCTGTGTGCGGTGACTCTGAGCGCAGCTTCCTCTCTGGGATTTCTTACGCTGTCGGACGGGGAGAGCTACGCGACCGGAAGCACGGTTTTTCTGGAGGTTCGACCCGTAACCTGGTATTACGACGCAGCTTCCAATCTTCTGCTTTCCAAAACCTGCCTTATCGGCGGAATGGATTATGAGCGGGCTTGCGCTTATCTGGAGAAGGATTTTCTGGGAGATCTTCTCCCTTCCCGGAATTCGGAGCTCTCCACAGGGCAGACCTACAGCGATTTCAAGTGCGAGCCGCACGACGAAATAGAGACCATAAAAGCCTATGTGCAGGCAGATATTCCTGTCTTTATTCACGGCCTGTCCGGTGATGGAAAAAGCGATCGCGTAAAGCAGATTGATCCCACCGCCATGGATATTGAGCTTGTAAACGAGACCCCGGAAACCATCAACGGCAAAACCATATACAACGAAGCCCGCAACGAAATCCGAGAAATTAAGCCCGTTTGGCTGCAGTCCCTGGAGGAGCTCTGCCAGGACGGAAAACTGCATGTGCTCTTTTTCGATGAATTGACCAATGCCACAAAGCAGACGCAGTCGATTATCTTTAAGCTTATTCTGCAGCGGATTGTAAATAATCGCTGGAGACTTCCGGAGAATGTCCGCATTGTTGCAGCCGGAAACGACCGATCGGAATCCAGCGTCGCGCACGATTTAGCCGAGCCCCTGTTCGGGCGCTTCGCCCATGTATATATCAAGACGACGGTTGAAAACTGGATGCCCTGGGCGATCCGCCACAATATCAATTCGTATGTTCTGGAATTCCTTGCAACGAACAGCATGTATCTGCGTACCGAATATACCGGCCAGGAAGCGAATGCGGATCCGCGCCGCTGGGAAATGGCCTCGAAGATTCTGGACAGTTCCGGAAATGATTTTGCACTTCTGGAGCCGGCAGTCGGGCGGGAAATAACCGATGTTTTTATCCGTTTCTTCCAGCAGAAACGGCTGGAGTTTGATCTTTCCAGCTATACCGATGAAGAACTGGCCGCCCTTAATGTGGCGCGTCGATATCAGGTTGCCCAGCAGTGCCTCGGCGTCTCTTCCGAAAAACTGGAGGACGCCAGAAAGCTTGTGGCGAAGCTGGGAAGTGAGTATCTGGCATGGTTTGATTACACCCGGGCTAGAAAAGCGGCGGCGGAAAAGCTTTCCGAAAAATAGCTGCTGTGCAAATGGGAAAAAGCGGAAAAATTTGCCAATGACACATACGCTTCCGGCAAATCCGCGTCTTCCGGTACGGATCCCGGTCGTACACTGCAAGCAATAGAGATAAAACCGGAAATTCCGGCAAGCGTCTGGCAGTTCGGGACCCTCCGGCAGCGGCGCTTCATCCGGAGGCAGCGGATCGTCTGGTTCCGCTCATTTCGCTAACTGTGTACCGATTGCAGCGACCGTTCATCACTACGCAGGAACGCATGAAAAGAGCATCGTAGTTCACCGGTCCGTTACAGAATCACGGACAAATTGCAATGACTGCAGCAAAGATATCCCTGGACTTCTTAAACATTATGATGTGCACCCGAATTGCGGGTTATATCGCTGCGATCCGGTTCTTGTGGATATACCGACGAAGTCGTCGGTACAAAAAATGCAGCCGATCCAGAAGCATGGGAGGAAGCGGTTACAGCCGGATCCCGCTTGTTTATCTGCGGTGCCACAAAGTGCCCTCCGTGTGAAGCCTCACACGATTAACATCGCGTGCTTCCATGCCCGCGTTCCGCAGGCACAGACTCGCTGACTGAAGATACAGTCTGAATCCCGTGTCTCTATGCCGCAGCATAAAGCACTGAAAAAAGACGAATTAGATCAGACAGTGTGCA
>Ga0256404_1008051_pt1 | contig 16154 bp, 19 predicted proteins | sample RumenRJG_01DNA_FD_185990 | JGI IMG/M metagenome (GOLD analysis project Ga0256404, IMG submission 185990) | Bovine rumen microbial communities from Lethbridge, Alberta, Canada - RJG_01 | ecosystem: Host-associated > Mammals > Digestive system > Stomach > Rumen | place: Canada: Alberta | collected...
ATTTATACCTATTTTTTTTCATATTTTTGGAAATAATGAGAACTAAGTCATATGTATTTAAATAGTAGTTTTAAAAGACTAGTTTTATCTATTCTTACTCAATAGAGGTGATATTATTTTCAATAAAGATGGGCAAAATAGTGAAGTTGAACATATATATCGTGATAAAACTGATAAGCGTATTCTAAAGAAAAATCCTTGGAAGGATTATGGATTGCATCTATCCGTACTTCTTTTGGTGATTATTGCTGAATTAATTGGGCCAATAGAAATACAACTTACAAAAGGAGTTACTGTTTCAATCATGCCCTTACTTTATACAATGGTTTTGGGATTAATTTTTTACCTTGCAAAACCCATTAAATGGATTCAGCGAAAACAAGCTCGTATTGCTGAAGGGGCTATGATGCTTTTCATTGGTGTTCTGATTGCAAAACTGGCGGTTTCCAGCGGGCAGTCAATTCATTTAATTTTTGAAATGGGTCCTGCATTGCTATTGCAGGAATTGGGGCATTTGGCAACAATATTCATTGCACTTCCTGTTGCTTTGTTGTTAGGTTTTAAACGAGAGACTATAGGTATGACAAATTCTATCGGCCGTGAACCTGAAGTTGCAGTTGTTGTTGACAAATATGGATTTAATTCGCCTGAATCTAGAGGAATTTTTGCGCTGTTTATTGTCGGAACAATAATCGGAACTGTATTTATCAGCTTTTTGACAAGTATTTCTGTTTCAGTTCTTCCTCTTCATCCGTTTGCGTTTGCAATGGCAAGTGGTGTGGGAAGTGCAAGTATGAATGCTGCTTCATTGGGACCTACATTAGCTGCATTTCCATCGTTAGAGACTCAAATTGAAGCATTCGCAGGATTCAGTAATTTGCTATCATTCTCTATTGGGATTTATATTGTGATATTTGTTGCATTGCCTTTAACTGAAAAATTATATGCCTTTTTTGAACCAAAAATTGGAAGAGATTATGTAAAAAAGGGAGATGATGAAAATGCCTGATTTCATTGATGGATCCGAAAATGTTTCTGTTCATGGTATATTTAATTGGATATTGCTTTTAGCGATATTTTCTGTAATCGTCGTTATTGGAAATTTTATCGGGTATCAGCATCCTATTTCCGATTCATTAATTGGTATGGCCATTTTGTCTTTAATTACTCTTGCTGGCGTTTGGATGGAGAGATATTTGCCTTTCAATATTTCATCCATTATTTACATAAGTGTAATGGGGATTGTTTTGGCATTTCCTGGAATGCCTACTTCTGAAATTTTGCTTTACTATGTCTCTAAAGTGGAACTTTTATCTATCGTTACAGTATTTTTGGCTTATGTAGGTATTGGTATGGGTAAAAGCTGGGATGAGTTCAAGGCTCTTGGTTGGAGGGCAATAATTATCACAATTTTGGTTATTGCGTCAACGTATCTTGGTTCTGCCTTTGTTGCCCACATTATTCTGGTTATGACTGGCGTTCCAGCATAACTTTTTATTCATCTTTTGTGAAACTAATTATATTTTTTTATTCCCATTATGTGAATTTTTTTAAATTGAATGTGGTTAATTTATATATTATGTTTTGAGAAAATATTAAATGTAATATATTATTTTTACATTTTATTTTAAAGCTTTATGGGGTTTGTTACTATTCCAAATAAGGATGATGAGGGACATATTGAACATATTTATAGAGAAAAAACGGACAAGCGTATTTTAAAGAAAAATCCCTGGAGAGATTATAGATTACACGTTACTGTGTTTGTTTTGGTAATCATTGCTGAGTTAATCGGTACTATAGAAATACCACTATCTAAAGATATTTCAATCACAATTATGCCTTTGATTTATACCATTATCTTAGGTTTGGCATTTTATCTGGCAAAACCTATTAAATGGATTCAGCGAAAACAGGCTCGTATTGCTGAAGGGGCAATGATGCTTTTCATCGGAGTTTTAATTGCAAAATTAGCTGTTTCTAGTGGACAATCAATCAGTTTAATATTTGATATGGGTCCTGCATTGATTTTACAGGAATTAGGGCACTTGGCAACAATTCTTGTTCTTCCGATTGCTTTGCTTTTAGGATTTAAGAAAGAGGCTATCGGTATGACAAATTCAATAGGTAGGGAACCGAATGTTGCGGTTGTTGTTGATAAGTTCGGATTCGACTCCCCTGAATCAAGAGGGGTCTTTGCAATATTTATCATCGGTACTGTGATTGGTACAATATTTATCAGTTTCCTTGTAACATTCTCATTGTCATTCCTGCCATTGCATCCGTATGCATTTGCTATGGCTAGTGGTGTGGGAAGTGCAAGTATGAATGCAGCTGCAATCGGACCGACCCTTGCAGCGTTTCCTGGAATGGAAACTCAAATTGAAGCGTTTGCTGGTTTCAGTAACTTGCTATCATTCTGTGTAGGAATATATATTGTAATATTTGTTGCTCTTCCTTTAACTGAAAAGATGTATAACTGGTTGGAGCCAAAAATTGGAAGAGATTCAATAATGCCTAAAAAGGAGGATGAATAGATGCCTGATTTGATTGATGGATCTGAAAATGTCACAGTCCATGGTATTTTTAATTGGATTTTATTGTTGGCTATATTTTCAATTATCACTGCCATCGGTAATTATTTAGGTTACAAACATCCGATGACCGATTCATTGGTTGGTATGGGTATTTTATCTCTTATTACTCTTGTAGGTGTATGGTTGGAAAGGTACTTGCCGTTTAATGTATCTTCAATTCTTTATATCAGTATAATGGGTATCATTTTGGCTTTCCCGGGAATGCCAACATCTGAATTTGTCCTATATTATGTTTCTAAAGTTGAACTGTTGGCTATTGTGACCGTATTTTTAGCATATGTTGGTATAGGAATGGGTAAAAGTTGGGATGAATTCAAGGCTTTAGGTTGGAGAGCTATTGTTATAACAATCCTGGTTATTGCAGCGACTTATTATGGTGCAGCTATTGTGGCACACATTGTTCTTGTATTAACTGGTGTTCCTGCAGTTTAAATTAATTTTTAAACTTTAAACTTTCTTTTTTAATAAAAACTTACTATTTTTAATACTACCTTTTACATATATTATTGTAGGTGTTTTATGTTTTTACAAAATATTTCTAAATTTATTTCAAACTATCGCTATGAACAAGCAACTGTAGAATCACTCACCACGGTTAAGGCTGCTTTTTTAGACTTTTTTGGAGTAACTTATCGTGGAATGGGTGAGGAAGCTTCAAAAATTGCTCTAAATACTGTTGAAGAAATATTTTCAAATAAATTCAATTCAAATTTGAGCGCATCAGTCATCGCAACAGACTTGAAAACCGATATATTAAGCGCTGCTTTTGTAAACAGTGTTGCAGCCCATGTTCTGGAATTGGATGATGGCCATAGGGGAGCTCAAATACATTTGGGGTCAATCATATTTCCTACAGCATTGGCAATATCCGAAGCATATGACTTGACTGGTAAGGAGTTTCTAGAAGGAGTCATAGTGGGATATGAAGTCGGCATATTGCTTGGCCAAATTGTAAATCCTGACCATAGAAACAGAGGGTTTCATACGACTGGAACTATTGGAACTTTTATCGCAGGGACTGTTGCATCAAAGCTGTTAAAACTGGATGAGGAACAAACCTTAAATGCGTTAGGCCTATGCGGAACTCAAGCCGCCGGTCTTTTGGAATCTGACCATGGCGGATCAATGGGCAAGGTTTTGCATGCTGGAAAGGCATCTTACAATGGGATTTTGTCAGCATTCCTTGCAAGAAACGGTTTTACAGGCAGTGGAACTATCTTTGAAGGGGATGAAGGATTTTTAAATGCAATGGTGTTTGATTCAGATAAGAATATGGATGATTTTTCATTGGAAAACGTACTGAAAGACATAGGAAAGGTCAGAGTAAGAGATATTTACTTTAAAAAATATCCTTTTTGTAGGCATTTGCATTCTTCAATTGACACTGCTTTAAAGCTTAAGGCAAGCATTGGAGATGAATATGATCATATTAAAAATATCGCAGTTAAAACATATTCTGTTGCGGCGGAACATAACAACTATCGTCCTAAAAACTTGGAAGAACTAAAGCAAAGCCTGCCTTATGCAGTGGCTATTGCATTGGTGGTTGGTGAAGTAACAGTTGATGATATTAATCAATTAATTGAATATGGTCTTTTAGATAATTATTCTACTGTGGATAAGGTAAACAGCATTAAAAACCTGGTCAATGGAATGATTCTTATTTCAGATGATAAATTAAATGAATTATATCCATCAAAAAGGCCGTCTAACGTCATTATTAAGTTGGATGAAACTTTCAGAAGCGGTATTTTTCAAAACATCACATTGCTTCCGAAGGGTGATTTTGAAAATCCGTTGCAATTGAGAGAGTTGATTGATAAATTCAAAGGACTTAATCATGATTATGATATTAAGAATTTGACAGTCATTGATTCTCTTGAAGATTATACAATGAAGTATGTTGTTCGTAAATTAAATGAGTAGATACTATGAATGATACAAAGGAATTCCTTAAGAAAATTGGCATAAATGAAGTTTCCAAAGATTATGAATCTTCCAAGAGATTTGGCGATGGTGGTCAGTACCGTTTTGAAGTGCCGGGCATCCAATCTCCAAAAACAATGAATGCGCTTTTGAAAGAATCTATCAAACAGGATGTTTTCATTCACAGGGTTACTCAGACCAAAGGAATCATGATGTTGACTGATGATGAAATCAGTGAAATGGTTGATTTGGCCATTGACTATGGATGCGAGTTATTTTTATCAGTGGGTCCAAGAGCAACTTACGACACTTCTGCAACAGTTCATACAAAAGAGGGCAGCAGAATAGGATATCGTTTACGAGGATATGATAATTTAGTTTATGCAATCGAAGATGTTAAAAGGGCATGCAGGTTAGGTGTAAGGGGGATCTTGCTTTATGATGAGGGATTACTTTTTGTTTTAAATAAGATGAGGCAAGACGGTGAGATTCCCGAAAATGTTCACTTCAAGTTGTCAGCTCATGCTGGGCACTCCAATCCAGCTTCTGCTAAACTTTTACAGGAACAAGGTTTAAATTCTCTAAATCCGGTTAGAGACTTGCAAATCCCAATGATTGCAGCCATTAGGGATGCCTGTGATATGGCAATAGATTTGCACACTGAAAATCCGAAATCAACCGGAGGTTTCATTAGGCATTATGAGGTTCCTGAATTCATTAAGGTTGCAGCGCCTGTTTATCTAAAAACCGGAGGTTCCGTTGCGGCAAATCACAATTGGGATACAACTGAAAAAGAGGCGATAGCCCGTATAAAACAGGTATTGCTAGTCAAAAGAATGATTAATACCTACTGTCCTGATTCAGTTGTTTCTCCAAAGCAATCTGATGATTTATCTGTTCCAGAGTGATTATATGGATATTCTAGAGGATATTTCTAAAACGATAATAGATGCATCCACTTCTCTTTCTGATGATAAGCTCAATGCATTAAAAAAGGCCATTTCCATTGAAGAAAATGAAAATTCAAGGTGGGCATTGGAGCAGATTCTGGAAAATTATCTAGTGGCTCAAAAGACCAGTTTTCCCTTATGTGATGATACAGGAATTCCTCATGTTATTATCGAGATTGGGGAAAAAAGAGAAATTTCAGGAGAGTTTTTAAACCAGATTCATGAAGGAATCAGATTAGGTTTAAACAATCTTCCAGCAAGGCCCATGGCTGTTAGAGGAAATGAATTTGAGCGAATTGAACAGAGTCAGGGACTATTTGAAGAGCCTGGAATGCTTCGCCCAGCTTCTATATTGATTGACAGTGCTAATGATGAATCAACCTACAAGAGGGACATCGCACCGGATACATTAAACATTCATTTTTTACTTGAAGGAGGAGGCCCTGAAATTAGGGCAAAGACATATAGGGTTTATCATAAGAGGTCTTTTGAAAATGTGATAAATACTGCATGCGAATGGCTTGAAGATTCACTGAAAATGTTGGGATGCACTCCTTCGATTCCGGCCATAGGCATTGGAAGGACACACTATGAAGCGACATCACTTCTTTTAAAATCAATCGCTTATGGAAATTTGGACAGTCAAAACAGCTATGAGAAGCAAATTACAGATAAATTGAATGAAACTGGAATCGGACCGTTAGGATTAGGTGGTAAAACTACTGTTTTGGGAACTTATCTTAATATCGGAAATCAAAGGGCAAGCGGTGTTAGAATAGTTTCCGTAAGACCGTCCTGTTTTGTTGAGCCGAGAGTTGCAACATTGAAATTATAAATCTTTATATATTATTTTATATTATTTTTAATTAACAAAGCAAAAGGTATTTGAAAATGCAAGAAAATAATTTTAGAGTCAATCCACATTCACTAAAAACAGCCATATCCAGAGTTGAAACAGATAAAATCGTCACTCGAGGATACAATCAAAGAGATTTGATTGAGAAAATCCGTTATAGCGATATGGTTTTTTTACTTTTGAAAGGCAGATTACCCTCTATTGAAGAGGGAAGAATATTCAATCATGTTCTTGTTTCATTTTGTGATCATGGTGTCACACCGCCAAGTACTCAAACTGCACGTTTAGTTGCATCATCAGGTTCACCGATGAATTCTGCAGTTGCAGGAGCATTACTATCCTTTGGACATAAGCATGCGGGAGCCATTGAAAAGACAATGGAATTATATCAATCCAAGGTCAATTCATTATATCTTACTGAAGATTCAGACATTGACAATAAGCAAATTGCTCGTTTGGCTATTGAAATATACAATGAATATGTATTAGGCAATAAAAAAGTACCTGGATTCGGACATAGATATCATAATGTTGACCCCAGGGCCGATAAACTGATGGAACTTGTCATCAAACAGGGTTTCATTGGGCCTCATATAAAATTGGCATTGGCAGTTGAAGACTTGATTTATCAAAAAAAAGGAATCAAACTTAATGTAGATGGTGCAAATGCAGCTATATTATCTGATTTGGGGTTCACTCCTGATTTGGGTCTTGGTGTTTTCATTATAGGTAGAATTCCCGGCATAATTGCACACATCCATGAAGAGAATATGGAAGAAGAAGAATTTAGAAAATTTTGCGATTTAGATGATATAATATATAAAACAGGAAGATAATATGGAATTTATTGATGTAATTACTGAAAGATACAGTGTTAGAGGATACTTGGATAAGGAAGTTGAAAAGGAAAAGCTCGATTATGTCCTTAAGGCTGCAACAATAGCTCCGACTGGTGTCAATGCTCAGCCTTTTAAGGTTTATGTGATTGATACAAGAAAGTACAAGGATGAATTATCAGAAATCTATGCTGCTAAATGGTTTGTTGAAGCTCCATATGTGTTATGTGTTGTTGCTGTTAAAAATGAGGCCTGGACAAGGCCATGGGACATGAAAAACATTGCAGACATTGATGCAACAATCGTAATGGATCATATCATTCTTGCAGCGACTGATGTGGGTCTTGGAACTTGTTACATTGGAGCATTCAAGAAAAACAAGGCACATCAATTTTTAAACCTGGATGAAAACGAAGAAGCAGTTTTATTTACTCCATTAGGATATGGTAACGCTGAACCTAGGGAAACTCCAAGAAAAGAATTGGATGAATTTGTAGTTTATATGGATTAAAATGAAACTCTATATTTTGTCTGCAGAGAATTCCAAGGAGATGGACAGGCTGTCTGAGGAATTGTCTGACAAGAAATTCAAGCTTGTAGAACAGGATGATACCTTTAGATTAATGCGAAGAAGAAGATATGGTAATGTTTTAATTCATGTGGTTTGTTTAATTATTGCATTAACCTACTTCAGCCCCTTAATCTTTGTAAATGTGATTTACTTTATGTATTCATATCTATGGGCTTCCCCACATGCATTGATTACAACTGAAAAAGTTGATGATGAGGGCAATCCATTGGAATTTAGTGACATGGATGAATTGCTGGACAAGGCCACAGCTATTCTATAATTTCATCAACACTATATTCTTCTATTTTTCTTATTAGCAGTGGGCTTTTTGCATTTATGTATTCTGATTCTTCACCAATTTTAGCGTCAATGAACACTTTATCCACACTTGGTTCTGAAAATAATGTCACAATATCTGAAATGAATTCATCATAATCTTTTTGAACATTTTCATTGCTGAATCCTAAACGTGGAAGTTCGTTGGTCCATATGTCGTTTCCAGGTGAAAATTTTTTATCAACAATTCTTTCATTTTTTATTTCACTGTCAAGTGTCAGTGAAAAGTTTTTGTTTAAAATTATCCAAACTGCTCGTTCCATATATACTCATTTATAATAAAATGATATAAATATTATTAAATCCAAATAAAAATTAAGTGTTATTATGGCAAATGTTAAAATGTTTAAATTGTTAGGGGTAGTATTGGCCTTAATGTTGATTGTATGGGGATTGACTCCAATCTTTAGACATGAAGCTTTAACTAATGATGTTCTTGCAACAGCAATTATATTGGTCATGATTGGTATTGCTTATCTGATAATAATGTACAATCCAGGTTGGACCAAGGCGGTTTTCTTTTTTGAAGGAATCATAATTGCAGTCTGCGGGTATATGTTTTTGGATTATCCGTACAATTTAGAGTTGGCTATTGTTGGTCTTATCATCATTATAATAGCAATTCTTGCTTATTTACAAAAATTACCGGCTAATATTTTGAAATGGTTTTATAGATAATCTAATTATCTTTTATTCTTTTTTTTGTTTATTTTTTTCATGTAAATTTAATATTTTAAATACTTTTTTTTATTCTTTTTTAAATTTCAGCTATTTTTAGAAATATTGAATAGTAAAAGATATATATATTGCTCAACAAAAATAAGTGTACCATGGTGATTAATTATGGCAGAGATATCAGACGCAATCGCAATGATAAAAAAAGCTGAATCTGATGCTGAACAACTTATCGTTGATTCAAATTCACAATCAAAAGATTTGATTGCAGAATCAAAGTTAAAAGCTGAAGAAGCTGTTTCAGAAGTTGTAATAGCTGCAGAAGAAGAAGCTAAAAATACTGTTTTTGATGCAGAAGATAAAGCTAAAAAAGAAGCGCAAACAATTGCTGAGCAATCTAAAGGTGATGTAAAAGCCTTAAAAGATAAAGCTATGGCAAATGTTGACGAAGCTGCTTCTATTATTGTCAAAAATATTTTGTAGTGTGAGTTTATATGTTCAAGACAGCTAGAATGCGAAAAATTAGAATTGTTACACTGGAAAAGTATGTAGCACCTACAGTGGACGCTCTCCACGAATCTGGGCTCATACAAGTCAGTGATATTTCTGAAAGCATTCAGCAAGATCCTGAATTAGCGGAATTAGTGACTCCTTCAAAAGCCACTCCTTACACTGGTAAATTATCTTCACTTCTTATGAAAACAAACGGTATATCTGAACTATTAGGAAATTCTTTATCAGAAGGCCATGGGTTAAAAGACACTTTAATGTCTTTTATTAGTCCAGATTTGCCTGTTCAAAAAGAAATTGAGAAGTTGGATACTCCAGCTTTCATTGAAAAAGCTGAAGATACTTTAGCACAAGTAGAGAGTAAAACAAGTGTTATTGAAGGTAAATTAGCCGCACTCGACGCTGAAACAAGTGAACTAAAGTCTAATAAAAGTTTGGCTAAACGTTTATCTAATTTTGACATGGATTTAGCTCTTTTAAAAGATTCAAAGTACACTTCTACTACTGTTGGTAGGATTAATGCTGAATCTTCTTCAGAAATCAAAAAAGAATTAAGTAACTTGACTGATGAATTAGAAGTATTTACTGTTCCTATGGATGATGATGACGGTGAAATCATTACTGTAGTGACATTAAAAGAATTTAGTGATGATGTTTATTCAACACTTCGTAAATTCGACTTTGAGAAAATTGAAGTAGGAGATGTTGAAGGTACTCCTCAACACGTTATTTCAAATGCTGATTCCAGATTACTTACCATTGAATCAGAACGTGCTTCAGTTAAATCTGAATTAAGAGCAGTCGCTGAACAATGGGACGATGAGATATTAGCTCTCAAAGAACAATTAGAAAATGAAAAAGAAAAGAACGAAATCCTTTCATCATTTGTTCAAACTAAAGATGCTTATGTCCTTGAAGCATGGGTACCTGTAAAAGATACCGAGAAAGTTGAACAATTAGTTGAAAAAAGTTCTGATGGACATTGTGCCTTTGAAACAATAGAGGTTGAAGGTACTGATGATGAAAATGTTCCTGTTTTACAACAAAATGGATGGTATGCAAAGCCTTTCGAATATCTCGTAGATATGTACTCTCCAGTACGTTACAACGCTTTAGATCCAACAATATTTGTTGCAATCACATTCCCATTCTTCTTCGGTTTCTGTTTAACCGATGCAGTTTATGGTTTAGTTGTAGCCGCAATTGGTGTTGTATTATTGAAAGGTCTTGGAAAAGTTAAAGAATCCATGCATTCATTTGGTTGGATTTTAATCTGGTCTGGTCTGTGGGCCGTTGTACTGGGTTTAATAACCAACGGTTTCATTGGGGACTTCCCAGAAAGGATTGCTGGTTTCCGTTTACCAACTGTAATTCCTGCAGTTGAATCATTTGTACACCCTGATACTATTTTGATTATAGCTATCATCGTTGGTCTTATTTACACCAACATAGGATTCATATTAGGTGCTATTAACAACTTGAGATACGGAAACAAGAAAGAGGCAATCGGTTCTCAAATTTGTTGGTTTGTTTTCGAAGCTGGTATTATCTTACTCGCTTTAGGATTTATGATGCCTGCAATCGGTATGATAGGCATGATCTTAGGTGGAATATTAATAGTTGCTACCATTGGAATGTTAGTATGGGCTAACGGTGCATACGGTGTAATGGATATTTTCGGTTACATGGGTGACGTCTTATCCTACGCTCGTCTTTTAGCATTATGTTTAGCTACCGGTGGTATTGCTATGACCGTTAACATTTTAGCTGAAATGTTAAACAACATGATTCCTTTCGCTGGAATTGTAATTGCAATTATTGTATTCATATTTGGTCATATTGCAAACTTCGCTTTCCAAGTATTAGGTGCATTTATTAACGCTTTACGTCTTAACTATGTAGAGTTCTTCTCACAATTCTTCATGGAAGGTAAAGGTAAATTCGAAGCTTTCAAAGCAAAAAGAACATTTACAAAAATTAAAAATTAAAAATTTTTCATTTATATCTTAAATAAAATTTATAAAATCAATATTATTTCAAAGGTGAATTAAATATGGTAGAAATTGCTTTAGGTACTGCTTTAGCAGCTATTGGTGCTGGAGTAGCAATTGGATTTGCCGGTTTAGGTTCCGGTTTAGGGCAAGGTATGGCAGCTGCTGGTTCTGTAGGTGCAGTTGCAGAAGACAATGACATGTTTGCAAGAGGTATTATTTTCTCTGCATTACCAGAAACTCAGGCTATTTACGGGTTCTTGGTTGCAATCTTATTATTAGTATTCTCAGGTTTATTAGGTGGAGGACAAGGATTACCTACTGAAGCAGGTATTGTTGCTATCGGTGTAGGTGCATCCATTGGTTTCGCTGGTTTAGGTTCCGGTATGGGACAAGGTATGGCAGCAGCATCCTCTGTCGGTGCTATTGTAGAAGACAATGATATGTTTGCTCGTGGTATTATTTTCTCTGCATTACCAGAGACACAAGCTATTTACGGTTTCTTGATTGCTATTTTACTTATGGTATTCGGTGGAATCTTAGGTTAAGGAGGCAATTTATATGAGCTCAGGCACAGATAAAATTGTTTCAAGCATTATGTCTGAAGCCCAAGAGAAAGCTGATGTGATCATTCAAGACGCTAACGCAGAAGTTTCAGCAATCCAAGCAAAAGCTGAAAAAACTGCAGAAGCTGAAAAAGCAAAAATTTTAGATAATGGTAAAAAACAATCTGATATGAGATATCAGCAAATTATCTCTGAAGCTAAGATGAATGCTCGTAGAGCAAAATTAGGCGCTAAAGAAGAAGTAATCGAAGCGGCTTTCAATCAAGCTACTGGAGAATTAAAATCAATCGCTGCTTCAGGTAGTGATGAATATGAAGATTCATTAAGTAAAATGATTAAAGAAGCTGCTGATGAAATTGGCCGTGATGATTTAATTATTCATTTAAATGAAGCCGATACTAATAAATTTAAACAAGAATTATCTTCAGATTCCTTTGAATTAGAAGGAGTTAATTTCAAATTAGGTGAACCTATTAAAGCTATTGGTGGAGCTATTTTGAAAACTAGTGATGGAGATATCGAAGTAAATAATACTATTGAAGCTAGATTAGAAAGATTTAAAAGTATCTTACGTAGTGAAGTTGCTGAAATTTTATTTAAATAATTAGGAGGATAAATATATGGCAGATGAAATTGCTACATTAATAAGTTCTGTGGGACTTACTCAAGAAACATTTCTTGTATTTTGTATTCTCGCAATTCTTATTGTAGGTGCAGTTGTTGTAATCATTACATCTAGACCAATTTTGGACATTTATCCTTATCTTAACCCAAGTGCAAGAGTAAGAGCTAGAAAAGGAAGATTATTTGATGAAAAACAAATTTCTGAAATTGTTGAAACCAACGATGTTGAAGAAGTTGAAAATTACCTCAAAGGTATTCCTGAGTATGCTGATGTTTTAGATGACTATCCACTTGACAAAGCATTAGATGTTGAACGTGCTAATACTTATGACTTTGTTGCAAGATTAGCTCCTAAAGACATCAAAGATCCTTTCGTTGTAATGTCTAAAAAAACTGATATTGACAACATTAAAAGTCTTTTGACTGCTAAAGAAGTCGGACTTTCCGCTGAAGAAACAAAAGAATTGTTAATTCCTTGCGGATCATTATACGATGATTTAGAATCTTTAGCTGATGCTGAAAGTGTAACTGATGTTATAACAAGTTTGGATAATACTGAATACGCTACAGCTTTAGAAGATGCTCTTCCACAATATGAAGATACAAAAATGATTCTTCCATTAGAATCTGCTTTAGATAAATATTATTTAGGCAAATTATTACGTTCTACTGATGTTCCTTCCGATGAAAATAAACAAATTTTATATTCTTATGTTGGAACTCAAGTTGATGTAGCTAATCTAAAACTAATTATAAGGGCTAAAGAAGATGGCCTTGATTATGATGCAATCTCTCCTTATATATTAGAAGAAGGATACCAATTACGTGAATGGAAACTTAAAGATTTAATGGAATCTCCTGATGTTACAAATGTAATATCCGGATTAGAAGGAACAAAATATGCTGATGCATTGACTGATGTAATGCCAGTTTACAATGAAACTGGTTCTGTTGCAGTATTTGAGAAAGCATTAGACGTTTACTCCTCTGATTATTCAAAATCTTTAGCATCTAAAAAACCATTAGGTATTGGTCCAATTATTGGTTATTTAAGTCAAAAAGAAAGTGAAATTAAAAATTTAAAAATTATTGCAAGAGCAAAAAGAGAAGCAGACTTCCCAAATTCTAAAATCATGGAGATGTTAATATGAGTTCAGTAGCAATTATTGGTGATATTGACACTGTATCTGGATTTAGACTTGGTGGTGTCAAACAAGCAGAAGTAGTAAACACTGCTGAAGAAGCTATCGCAGCTTTTGATAAATTTTTAGAAGACGAAATTTCAATTATTATTATTACCCAAGCTATGGCAAATGAAATAAGGGAACATATTAACAGAAAAATAGGTTCTGATGTGTTGCCAATGATAATTGAAATACCTGATAAAGATGGGTCCGCAGGAGGATCATCTGATCAAATAAATGACCTTATTAAAAGAGTTATCGGGGTAGAGATGGTTAAATGATTATTGAAGGAAAAATTATTAAGATTGCTGGGCCTGTTATTGTCGCAGATGGTATGAGAGGGGCTCAGATGCTTGAGATGGTTAGGGTAGGTGAACAGAAGCTTATCGGGGAAATCATTGAGCTTGAAGGTGACACCGCAACTATCCAAGTATATGAAGAAACAGCCGGTATCCAACCGGGTGAAGTAGTTGAATGTACTGGTGGAGCATTGTCCGTAGAACTCGGTCCTGGTGTAATGAGTTCTATTTTCGATGGTATTCAAAGACCTTTAAGAATCATCAGAGAAGAATCTGGTGACTTCATTGCAAGAGGTATTGATGTAGATTCCATTAACAAAGAGAAAAAATGGGAGTTCAAACCAGTAGCAAAAGTTGGAGATGTTTTAAAAGCTGGAGATGTACTTGGTGAAGTACAAGAAACTACAGCTGTTTTACACAAAATTATGGTTCCTCCATCCCTTGAAGGTGAAGTAACTGAAATCGCTCCTGAAGGTGAATACACTGTATTAGAAGACATCGCTACTGTTGGTGGCGAAAAAGTTCAAATGCTCCAAAAATGGCCTGTAAAAAGAAGCCGTCCTTATGTAAGAAAATTAGACCCAGATGTACCTTTGGTAACTGGTCAAAGAGCACAAGACACTTTCTTCTCTGTAGCTAAAGGTGGGGCAGCAGCTATCCCAGGTCCATTCGGATCAGGTAAAACTGTTACACAACAACAATTAGCTAAATGGGCAGACGCAGATATTGTGGTATATATCGGATGTGGTGAACGTGGTAACGAAATGACTGAAGTACTTACTGAATTCCCATTCCTTGACGACCCTAAAACTGGTAACCCATTGATGGACAGAACAGTTCTTATTGCAAACACTTCTAACATGCCGGTAGCAGCTCGTGAAGCATGTGTATATACTGGTATTACTATTGCTGAATACTACCGTGACCAAGGTTACGACGTAGCACTTATGGCAGACTCAACCTCAAGATGGGCTGAAGCTATGAGGGAGATTTCAGGAAGATTAGAAGAAATGCCTGGGGAAGAAGGTTATCCTGCATACTTAGCATCCAGATTAGCTCAATTCTACGAAAGAGCTGGAAGAGTAGAAACTATTGGTTCAGAACCACACGTAGCATCTATCTCTGTAGTTGGTGCAGTATCTCCTCCTGGTGGGGACTTATCAGAACCTGTTACTCAAAACACCTTACGTATCTGTAAAGTGTTCTGGGCATTAGACGCATCTCTTGCGGATAAACGTCACTTCCCTTCAATTGACTGGTTACAAAGTTATTCCTTATACGTAGACAGTATTGAAGGTTGGTGGGCTGAAAATGTAGCTGCAGATTGGAGAGCAACTCGTGACCAAGCTATGAGTTTATTACAAAAAGAATCTGAATTACAAGAAATTGTACAATTAGTTGGTCCTGATGCATTACCTGAAACTGACCAAGCTACTTTAGAAACTACACGTATGTTAAGAGAAGATTTCTTACAACAAAATGCATTTGATGATGTAGATACTTACTGTGCTCCTTCTAAACAGTACCAAATGTTAAAAACCATTTTATTATTCTACAAAGAATCTCTTGCAGCAGTTAACAGAGGTGCACCTATCGCAACTATTGCATCCTTACCTGTTAAAGAAGAAATCGGTAAAATGAAATACATACCACAAGATGAATTTGATGCAAAAATTGCAGATATTCAAGCAGCAATTACTAAACAATGCAGTGAGGCTTAAAAATGAATACAAATATTAAAACTAGAGAATATACTACTGTATCTGAAGTCTCAGGTCCTTTAATGGTTGTTGAAGGAGTAGAAGGCGTTGGTTACAATGAAATTGTAGATATTGAAACACCTACTGGTGAAAAAAGAAGTGGACAAGTTCTTGAAGTAACTAAAGATGTTGCTGTTATTCAAGTTTTCGAAGGAACTAATGATTTAAACACTAAAGATACCAAAACCAGATTCACTGGTCAAACCGCTAAAATCGGTGTATCCAGAGACATGATGGGACGTATCTTTAACGGTATCGGTAAACCTATTGACGGTGGACCTGAAATTATCCCTGATGAAGAATTAGATATTAACGGGGCTCCTATGAACCCTGCTTCTCGTGAATTCCCTGAAGAATTTATTCAAACTGGTATCTCTACCATCGACGGAATGAACACATTAGTAAGAGGACAAAAACTTCCTATTTTCTCAGGATCTGGTTTACCTCACAACGATTTGGCTGTACAAATTGCA
>Ga0256404_1008052_pt1 | contig 16152 bp, 18 predicted proteins | sample RumenRJG_01DNA_FD_185990 | JGI IMG/M metagenome (GOLD analysis project Ga0256404, IMG submission 185990) | Bovine rumen microbial communities from Lethbridge, Alberta, Canada - RJG_01 | ecosystem: Host-associated > Mammals > Digestive system > Stomach > Rumen | place: Canada: Alberta | collected...
GGATTTTAATTCAGCGGAAAAGAATCTTTCAATTGTTAAGGATAACAGAAAACAGAACTTTGTTGTTGATGATTATTTCCGTGAAATAAACCGCTTGCGAAAAAAATACGGTTCGTTAACTTTGCTTATTGCAACATCAAAACCTGAAGAAATGGAAACCGTAAAACAAGTTGTTTTAAGTTTGCTAAATCGTGGAGGAGAGGGGTAAATGGAAAAAAATAAATCAAAAAATAATATTGAAAAAATCCAAACCTCTACATATTGTGTTGCATATTTAGATTTTTTGGGAGCAAAAAATCTAATGAAAAAAAATGACGATAAATTTTTAAATGATTTGAGTGCAATATACTTTGAAGCAATAAACGAAATTGATTTAACAAATGAAATTAATCAAAAAGACATATATACCAAAATATTTTCTGACAATATATTGTTGGCAATAAAAATAGAAAAAAATGATAACAATAAAAATGCTAAAATAGAAAAAATAACACAACTTACAGGTTATTTATATAATAGAGCATTAAGTTATGGATATTTAATTCGTGGTGCAATAACAAAAGGTAAATTTTATAAAGATGATAATAATATTTTTGTATATGGTAAAGCATTGATAGATGCTGTTGAAATAGAAGAAAATCTTGCAATATATCCAAGAATAGTTATTGATAAGTCAATACAAAATTATGTTCAAAATTATTTAAAAAAGTGTTCAGATGGATGTTTTGCGTTGCAAAATTTTCTATTTTATGGAGCTGAACATATCTTTAAAGATAAATTAATAAATATGTATGGAAAATTTTACAAAGATGAAAAAATAAAACAAAAAATAATGTGGGTAATAAATAATTTCAATGAATTTTATGGAATACCTGAAAATTCAAGACCAATACAAATTACCGAAGAGGAATTAACAAATGCTACAAAGTGAAACTACTAGAAAATACGATACATATAAAGATAGTGGGATTGATGATATTACTCAAAAAAATACATTACAAATTTTAAAAATATTCGTAATGTATAAAGGAGGTAATATTGTTTAATTTTGTATTCAACAATTCACATTTTGGTATAGATTGGGGAAATGTTGTTGCAGTTATAATGTCTGGTTTTATTGGTGCATTTGGTGCTATTTATGTTGGAAATAAAAATAATGAAACGCAAAGAGAATTAAATGAAAAACAAATAAACATCCAAAGAGAACTATGGTCCAAAGATGCATATATAAAATATGAAGCAGAGGTAATAACAGAATGTAAAAAAATATATGATGAAGTTTTTCAATATATATGGCAATTTGAAAGTTTTTTTATATCTAGGTTTGCATTTGTGGTAACCAAAGATAAATTAAAAAAAGAATTTGATAAAAATAACTGTTATGAATATTATATAAAACCATTTAATAAATTAAATCATATTTTTTTAAAAAATAAACAAATATTTGCAAAATATGGATTAGATAAAGCTTTTCAAGGTCTTAATTTGTATATTTATCTTCTTACTTCGACAAAACCAATCAAGGAAATTATTTATTCACCTTGTAATGAAACAATAAAAGATTTAAATAATAATTGTGATATTCCTGCATATAGAGCTGATTTTTGGTATATGTTTCCTTTTTTAATAAATCATCTTTTAAATGGCGGTGGCATTATATTAAATGCTCATTGTACCAATTATAAATCTCAAGTTACAAATGACATGATAGAAATATACGAAGATGTAATATTTTATTATAAAGATAGAATAGAAGAAATGGACGATATTTTTAATAAAATTATGCTTGTAGGAGAAGTAAATGAAAAGATTTTACCATCGTATATAAATGAATATTCATTGGGTTATTACAAAGAATATAAAAAAGGACAACAAAAATGAAAAAGTATGATTTATACAAAGATAGTGGGATTGAGTGGATTGGTGAAATTCCTAAAGAGTGGTGTGTTCGTAAAATAAAAACTGTATCTAACATTTAAATCATTAATACATTCGTTTAATAGAATTTATTCTTTTGTTATTCAAGTTGCTCGTATGTTTGATAAAGATATGCAAAAACTCTATGTTTATACAAAATTTTTATCAAAAGTTCTGCCAAAAGATAATATCGAAAAGGTAAATCTTAATGATGCATTAGTGCTTGAATATTATAAATTACAAAAAACAGCCGAAGGCAATATAACACTTGATCAAACAGAAGGTGTTATTCCACCTGTAGATGGTGCAGGTGGTAGTGGAAGACAAAAAGAAAAAGATCCGTTATCTGAAATTATTGAAAAATTTAATAAGAAATTTGGAACGGAATTTACTGAACAAGATAAAGTGTTAGAACAATTAAAACTTGACATTATGAAAGATGAAAAAATGGCTAATTGTGCTAAAACGGGAGATAAAACAGCTTTTGAAGCATTGTATGAAAAACAATTTGTTGATATTGCAATGAATAGATATGAACAAAATGATAACTTCTTTAAGGCATTATTTGAAAATCCTGACAGACTTAAATATGTTAAAGAATTGTTATTCTTTAACATATTTAATGAGTTGCGAAACAAAAAATAGCATTAATTTTCATACAAAAATAACAACAAGAAACAGGTTGACCAAAAAGTCAACCTGTTTCTTGTTATCCTTAAATTTATTATTTACTAAACTCAGGTCTTGGAGGCATTCCATATCTGTGTCCATGTCTTTCAGGTCTTTGGCTTTTACGTTCTGCCTTCATTTTTTCTAACTCTGCTTTTTGTTCTTTTGTTAATAATGCTTCAAATGATTTTTTGTTTTGTTCCATTAATTTATGGCGCTGTTCTTTTAATGCTTTAATTTCTTTATTTAACTTTTGAAGTTCAGGATTTGATTCTTCATACTGTTTAATTATTTCAAATTTAGCTTTTTCTTTTTCATGCAATTTTTGCATAATTGGTTCCATTTTTGCCCTGTCTGCTTCATGGTTTTTCTTTATTTTTGCTTTTTGAGCTTCTGTTAAGTTTAAACGTTTTTCAAATTCAGCTTTGCCTTTTTGTCCTTTAAATTCAGGATTAAAACCTTTACACGGACGCTCGCATTTTTGAGGATTTGCCTTTTCAGTTGTAGTTGTGGATGATGTTGTTGCAGCATAAACTGATGTTGTAGTAGCAAGTGCAGCTATTGCACACATAATTAGTAATTTCTTCATAACTTTTTCCTTTCTTTTTTATAATAACTCTCTCAATTCTTCGGCTAATTCTTTTTTTGCATGATAAATTCTTGATTTTACCGTACCTACAGGACATTCTATTGTTCTTGCAATATCCTCATAACTTAAACCATATATTTCATACATCAATATTACTTCTTTAAATTTAGGTTTTAAGTGATTTATTGCACTGATTATCCTTTTTTGTCTTTCTTTTCTTATTAGAGCTGACTCCGGATTATCTGCTCTATCTTTTATATTAATTATTTTATTTTCATCTTCTTCAAGATTGTCCTGTAATTTCTTTTCTGATGATTTTAAATAATCCTTTGAAAAATTCTTTGCTATAGTTCCAATCCAACCCGTTATCTTCCCCCTTTCTTCGTAAGAATCGGATTTTTTCCAAACTTTGATATAAACTTCCTGTTCTATATCTTCGTTTTCATCTTTTGTTATCAATTTAATTATTTTTTTAACATTATTTTTATTTTGATTTATTATTTCTTTAAAATTCATTAGTTCACCGTAATAAGTCCATAATTATCAAGAGCCATACCATATTCGTTTACATTTGATACTGATGATGTTGATGATACAGTATAACTTGAAGAATCAACATACGGAAACTGTACAAAATATCCGAGTAAAGTTCCCGCAAAAAGACCAATAAACAATACACATGCGACTTTGAACGAATTAATTGAATTTGTTCTCTTTTGAAAGTAATAAGGTCTTACCTCCTGTATTAATTCCGAAATCTTATCCATTTCTTCCTGTTCACGTCTGCAATCCTCACATTCGTCTAAATGCTCTTTTAATTCTTCCTCAGAACTAAATGTAAATAAACTTTCATATTTTGTACATTTTTTTTCTGTCATAATTTTTACCTCGTTACATGTAAATAACGATATAAATTTTAAAAAGTTCATTTGTTTAAAAATATTTTATTGCTTATTTACATTTCTTAATATAAAAATATTAAAAATACGAATAAAACATGGCTTTATGTAAATATTACAATGATTATTTATTGCATTTTAAAAACATTCGTGAAATAATACACTTAAGGTAATCTTTTGGACGTTTTTTTTGTCTTTTACCGTGTATATATTGTAAAAAATAGGAAGTTATACTCAAGTAGATGAGTGTGTTTAATTTTAATTTTAAATTCTTAAGAGATAATGCAACTCCGGGTAGTTGGCGCAGGGGCTATGAGTACTATACAAAAGAAATGGTACTTAGCACTTATCCTGAAAAAAATTTCTACATGGGTAAAGTAAAAGGCAGTTTTCAAGATTCATATAATACAGATTTGATTTTCAAAAAAAACAAAGTTGAAGCTCGTTGTAGTTGTCCTTTAAAAGAAGAATGGTGTAAACATTCTGTTGCAGTAGCCATAAAAGCAATAAACGACCATGCTTACGAAGATTGGCTTGAAACTAAATTTAAAATAGAATCTGATTTTAGTGATGAAGATACATCTATGGTTGAAGCACCGAAAGGTAATTATATCTTCCACTTTAATCCTAAAAGAAAACCAAATTTCTTTTCGATACTGATTATGTCCAGAAGTACAGGAAAAGTTGTAAGAGCTATAGAACCAATTCTTTTGGGGCTTATAGAAGCACAAAAAAATGATTCTACATTTATTTTAAATAATTCACAAAAAGTAGAAGTTGAAATTTTTAAGCAAATATTAACAACAGCAAGACAGGATAAAAAAGCGGGCTGGTATGATATACCAATTCCTAAATTTGCACCGATGTTTCCATTAATGGCAGCAGCAGATGAAGTTTTAGATGAAAAATCTAAAAAGAGAATAAAATTTACAGAAAAAGAATGGCGTCTTGTAATGTCTGTTACAACATCTCAATCAGGCGGTATCTCTTTGGAATTATATTGGAAAAGACCTGATAAGGATGATATTATACCGTTTGAAGAAGTACGATATTTTTCAAGACAAATAAAATGGGGCAGATATAAAAATGTTATATTCCCTACGAATGTTTCAATGAATGTAATGCCTCAAAGCTTTATAAAATCAACTTTTACTGATTTAAAAGAATCGGACAGCGGAAAATTTATCTATGAGGAACTTCCTAAACTAAAAGAAGTTATTGATATTGAAATGCCGGATAATATCAGTAAAATGCTTTTAGAAGAAAAATTACCTAAAAAAATTGTAACACTAGGAATAGATTATGATGAATCATTGAAAGCATCGTTAGAATTTGATTATGACGGAGTAAGAGTTCCTTTTTCAAAGACGGCTGAAAAAACACCATATATTACAATAAAAGATAAAGATACTATTTATTGGATAAAAAGAAATATTCAACATGAACAAGATGCATACAGAATGCTTTTAGCATGCAGGTTTGTTCCTATGCAGACTAACAATCTCGGTATGGAAAAAGAAAATGCAATAGATTTTTATAATTTCTATATGAGTAAAGCAGGAGAGGGCTGGATATTTGAAGAAAAAGATGATATAAGTTTCTTTAAACTTATTGAAGAACCGTTTAATATGTGTGCAAAGATTGATTTTTCAAAAGAAATGAAAGATAGTTTTGAAATTCAATTATATGGTCAGGTTGGAGAAGATATTATCAATTTTGATGAAATCTATGAAACAATACAAAATAATGAAAAATACAGTCGAGTTAGAAGTTTAGGATTTGTTGAATACCCTGCGGAAGATATCTATGCAATGATGAAATCTTTCAATTCATTTGATGCATATAGAAATGATGAAAACCAATTTTTAGTAAAAACATATCGTGTCGGTTTAGTTCAAGAGTTAAAAAACAGGGGCTTTAAACTTATATTAAGCGATGAGTTTGAAAAATTCTGGTCGCAAATATCAACCTTCTCAACAGGAGAAACATTGGAAATACCTGCAAGTGTTAATGCAGATTTAAGGGAATATCAATTAAAGGGCTTTAATTGGTTATGGTTTTTATATAAGTATGGTTTGAATGGTATTCTTGCTGATGATATGGGTTTAGGTAAAACTTTGCAAGCACTTACATTGATACAAAAAGCAAAAGACGAAGACGGAAGTAAACCGGTACTTGTAATTTGTCCAACATCAGTTGTATTTAACTGGGAATCAGAAATCGAAAAGTTTACACCTGAATTAAAGTGTTTAAAATTATCAGGTGTTGATAGAAAAAACTTGTTTGAAAAAATAGAAGATTATGACATTGTAATTACAAGCTATGCATTAATCAGACGTGATATAGATGATTTGAAAAAATACCAATTCAGATATGTAATACTTGACGAATCACAAAATATTAAAAATGCATTAAGCCAAACAGCACAATCCGTAAAATTATTGAATGCAGAACACAAACTTGCTCTTTCAGGCACACCTATAGAAAACAGATTAGAAGAATTATGGTCAGTATTTGATTTTCTTATGCCGGGATTTTTATTTACAGTTCCTGAATTTAATGCACGATATGTTAATCCGATTATGGAAAGACAGGATAAAACGGTTGAAAAACGTTTGAAAGTTCAAATATATCCGTTTATACTTCGTCGTATGAAACGTGATGTAGCAAAAGATTTACCTGATAAAGTAGAAAACCTTGCATACTGTGAAATGACACCTGAACAAAAAGATTTCTATTTAGATGTATTAGACAGTACAAAAGAAGAATTATTTAAATCTATAGAAATGAACGGATTAGAAAAGAGCAGAATGTCAATATTCTCTGCACTTTTGAGATTACGTCAAATCTGCTGTCATCCGAGATTATATGATAAAGAAATGGTTAAAGGTGTAATACAATCAGGTAAATTTGAATACTTAAAAGGAATGCTGGAACAAATTATATCAGAAGGACATAGAATACTATTGTTCAGCCAATTTGTGGATATGCTTGACATTATTAAGGGCTGGTTGGAACGAACAGGTATTTCTTACGAATATTTAACAGGTAAGACAAAAGACAGACAAGGTGCTGTTGAAAGATTTAATAGCGATACAAGTATTCCAATATTCTTAATCAGTTTAAAAGCAGGTGGTACAGGTTTGAATTTAACAGGTGCGGATTACGTAATACACTACGATCCTTGGTGGAATCCTGCAGTTGAAGATCAGGCAACAGACCGTGCTTATCGTATCGGACAAACGAAAAAAGTATTTGTATACAGAATTATTACAAAGAATACTGTTGAAGAAAAAATACAAAAACTTAAATCTATGAAACGTAACCTTGTTGACAGTGTAATTTCCGTTGATAGAAATATTACAAAATCACTTACGATAGACGACATTAAAGAAATCTTCTCCGTAGATTAAAATAGGTTACTAAAAATTACAGTATAAGCATAAAAATACTATTTACAAAAATATAGCAGATAGTTATAATATTGTTATGGATAATAAAGCACAAGTTTTAATAGTAGGCGGAGGGCCTGCCGGAATATCCGCAGGAATTACACTTGCTCGTTCCGGTATAGATGTAATTATACTTGAGCGTGGTTCATATTGCGGAAGTAAAAATATGTTTGGCGGAGCAATATATACGCAGCCGACAAAAGAAATTTTTCCGGATTTTGAAGCAAATGCACCGATAGAAAGAAAAACTGTTAAACATAATTATATGCTTTTAACGGAAAAAGAATCCACTGTAATATCTCATTTTGATGTGGAAGCTAACACTTCATACTCTGTAGTTAGAGGGAAATTTGACCGTTGGATGGCAGAAGAAGCTAAAAAAGCAGGTGTTGTAATAGCAACTGAAACAGTTGTAAAAGAGCTAATAGTCAAAGATAAAAAAGTAGTCGGAGTCAAAACAGAACTTGAAGATTATTATTCTGATATAGTTATTTTAGCAGATGGTGTAAATTCATTACTTGCAAGACAAATTGGTTTAAGAAAAAGAATAGAACCAAAAGACGTGGCTTTGGGAGTAAAAGAAGTTATTAAAATCGGTTCGGATAAAATAAATGAAAGGTTTAATTTAACAGATGATACCGGCTCTATATCCGAGATAATCGGATATCCTATGTCTGAAATGTTAGGTTTGGGATATATTTATACAAACAAAGATAGTATCGTTGTAGGTTTTGGTATAGCACTCGATGAACTTGTAGAAAGAAAATTAAAGCCATACGAACTTTTAGATAAATTAAAAGAACATCCTTCCATATCAACACTAATAAAAGACGGTGAAGTAACGGAATATTCAGCCCACCTTATACCGGAAGGAGGTTTCAAAAAACTTCCTAAGTTGTATGGTAACGGAGTATTAGTCGTTGGTGATGCCGCAATGCTTGTTGATAACATTCATTGGGAAGGTACAAACCTTGCAATGATAAGCGGTAAGTTTGCAGCAGAAACAGCAATATATGCTATTAACAATAATAATTTTTCAGCGGATTGTTTAAAACTTTATAATGAAAAATTGAACAATTCTTTTATTATCAAGGACTTAAAGTCTTACAAAAATTTGATGCCTGTAATGCATAAAAGAGAAAAATCATTTACAGGTTATTATATAAAAAAAGTAAATTCATTTTTCAAAATGTTTACATCTGTTGACAGCGTACCAAAACGAACAAAATTCAGACAATTTATAAAGAGTATATTTACAGATAGAAATATATTTGTTCTTCTTCAAGATGGGCTGGCAGTTTTAAAACTCTTATTTGGAGCAATAAAATGAGTATAGATGACAAATTATCAAAAGTAAAATATAATTGCGATAATATTTCACACTTGACAACTAATGAAGAAAAGTGTAAAAATTGTAAAACAAAAGCATGTACATATATTTGTCCGGCAAATGTATGGCAATGGAATGAAAATTCCAATTCAATGCATATAAATTTTGAAAATTGTTTGGAATGCGGTGCTTGTAGAATAGCATGCGAAAAACAATGTATTGAATGGAAATACCCAAGCGGTAATAAAGGTGTAATATTTAAGCAGGGTTAACCCCTGAGAGGAGAAAAAGATGGCAGACGATATGAAAGAAGAATATTCAAATCAACATAGACGTTGGTATGATAAAGATCCGGTTTTATCACAAGCTATGAATACATTAGAACATTCGGATGATGATACTCAAATTAAGATTGCATTAAATCTTATTAAAATAATCATTGAACATAATATTGAAAGTGAAAAATATGAATCCGTAGAAGATATTATGACTGCCGTTCAATCAGGTCAGGGTAATTCAAAAAATGGTCGTTGGTACGATATTAATGACACATTAAAAACTGCAATGACAATGCTTCAAAATTGTAATGAAGCAACTCAGGGTGTTATAGCTAAAGAAATGGCTAAACTTGTTGTTGATAAAATAAAAGAAAATGATGAAGAAATTGAATAAATAATTTACTCCCTTATATTCAAATATTTTTGTTTATGCTAATATAAAATTCAACACACACAAGAATATTTGAAAACATATAAGGAAGGGTTAAATGGAATTCATACAAAACTACGTACAATTACATGGTGTTGCGATAGCAGCTTTTATATTGATTGCTGCGTATATCTTTATAGCACTTGAAAAAATACCAAAAGTTACAATTGCCTTAATAGGTGCATCATTAACAATGATATTAGGACTTGTCAGTGTAGACAAGGTTCTGCCGACAGGTGAATTAGACCCTCATTATTTCATAAATTTTATAGATTTTAATGTTGTATTTTTACTTGTATCAATGATGATAGTTGTAAATATATCAGCAAAAACAGGTATGTTTAATTGGGCAGCAAATGAACTTCTGAAGTTTACCAAAGGACATCCTGTATCTATACTTATTGTATTAGCAATATTTATAGCTGTTGTATCCGCATTTTTGGATAATGTTACAACTGTAATTTTAATAATGCCTGTAACTTTTTATATTGCTAAAAAGCTTGACATACATCCTGAGCCATATTTGATAACAGAAATATTATCGTCAAATATCGGAGGTACAGCTACATTAATAGGAGATCCTCCTAATATAATTATCGGAAGTGCAGCCGGATTTTCTTTTTTAACATTTTTAAAAGAATTAACAGGAATAGTTCTTATTATATTGGCATTAGTTGTATTTATTATGTTCTTATTCTTTAGAAAACAACTAAAAACAACACCTGAAAAAATGGCTGAAATAGCTAAATTAGATAATTCACATACAATAGAAAATTATCCGAGAATGTACTTAAGCTTAGCCGTTTTATCATTTGTAATAATTGGTTTTATTACACACGATATAACAAAAATTCCTGCAAGTTTATGTGCAATGATTGGTGCATGTGTTCTTCTTATGTTTGATGATCCTAAACATACAATAAAAGAAGTTGAATGGAATACTATTTTCTTCTTTATTGGTTTATTTATTATCATAGGCGGTTTAGAAGCAACGGGCGGAATAAATCTTATGGCAGAATGGCTTTTAAAAATAACTAACGGTTCTGAAAAAGCAACAGCAATGGTTATTTTATGGGCATCCGGTATATTATCGGGAATTGTTGACAATATCCCTTATACAGTTACAATGACACCTTTAATTGCAAATATTCAAAGTGTAATGGGTGCTGAATATGCTCATCCGCTTTGGTGGTGTTTGTCTTTAGGTGCTTGCTTAGGTGGAAACCTTACTATTATAGGAGCTGCAGCAAATGTTGTAATATCTGAATCTTCTGCTGCTCATGGGTATCCTATTTCATTTGTTAAATATTTATTATACGGTTCAGTTGCGGTATTTATATCGTTAACCGCTTCTTCAATTTATATATACCTTAGATTTTTAATATAACAAAATAAAAACCTGATTTTGATAAATTCCAAAATCAGGTTTTTATTTTATTTTTCAATGTGATTATTGAATTTTTAAAGTTTTAGTTGTCTTTTTTTCTTCAAGTTTTCTTAAAGTAACTTGTAAAATTCCGTCTTTATATTCACAAGTTGAATGTTCTGCATCAATATCCTTTGCAAATTCAATAGTTTTACTAAATTTACCGTAAGATAATTGAGAATAATGAATATTTTCATTTTCATTTTCTTTTGCTTCTTCAAATTTGCTTTCTGCACTAATTATCATAGTGTTATTATCTAATTCTATATTGATATCTTCTTTTTTTACACCAGGTAACTGAATACTTACTTTGTATTCTTTTTCATTTTCTCTGACTTCACTTAACGGTTGATAAATTCTGTTTCCCATATCTTTTACATCATCAACCATAACAGCATTGAGTAAATTTTCCAAATTGCTTCTTATTCCTGAAAAGCAATAATCAGGTTCTCTTTCAATAACATTGAATTTCATATTTATACCTCCGTTTTCTCTTTTCATTTTCTCCTTACAATTATGTTATAACTCTTTTTTTTGAAAATAACGGAGTTTTTAACAATAAATTAATTTTTAAGGTCAATTGTTAATTCTTTGTTAAAAGAGAAATATTGGAACACATCCCGCAAGGAATAATACAAAAAATACTAAGAAAACAAATATGGCTATAACCTTTTGTATATCAGAAAAGATAAATTCTTTTTTATTTTCACGGAATTTTTTCATTGCATTAAATTCCATTTGAAAAGGTTGTGCCGGAAGTTTTTTCTCTAGTTCTTCCACAACTTTGGATAATTTCATCTTTATCAAAATATTGTATGTATCGATATTAATCCACCATAAAGCACAAAGCAGCATACCTAAGACAGAGAGTACCAAAATTATTGATAAACGTCCTATTAAAACATCTTTATATGCAAAAACTAAAACTATTAACAATGTCAGCATAACTACATAAAATCTGTTTATTAAAAATGTTCTATCAGTATATTTATCTTTTTGCTCTGTATAAAGTTTATACTGTTCAAATAACAACTTTTGTTCTTCTATACTTAAAGTTTTATTTTCTTCTTCACACATTTTTATTCTCCTTATATTAATTTAAAATTTTCTTGGCTTAATACCATTTATCCAATTATTTTCAATAGTTTCCAAAGATATCCCCTTTGTTTCAGGAACAAAAAAGTATACAAACACCAGACACAATATTGATACAATTCCAAATATCCAAAAAGTATATGCTCCGCCAATTCTATTTAACAGCACAGGGAAGCTTGCAACTACAAAAAAGTTAAATGCAAAGTTTGAAACTGTACAAATACTCATTGAAATACCTCTTATTTTTAAAGGAAATACCTCTGAAATCAATATCCATCCGACAGGTCCTAAACTTACCGCAAAACAAATAATGTATGTAACCAAACTTCCGACAGCTACCCATTTTTGGTTATCACCTAAAGCATCTGCAAACTGAAAAGAACATCCGATTGCAAATAAACTAAGCATAACACCTGTTAAACCAAAATACAGAAGCGGCTTTCTTCCTAATCTGTCCGTAAAATAAATTGCAACTATTGTCATTAAAAAATTGATTATACCTATACCAGCAGTTGCATATATAGCAGTAATATTACTGTCAAAGCCGGCAGATTTAAATATTGTAGGGGCATAATAAATAATTGTATTAATACCTGTACAAATTTGTGCAAACATAATACCAATTCCAACCACAAAAGGCATAATCATCCATTTTTCAAAAACAAATTTACCGTCTTTATTTTCACCGGATTTAATAGTTTGTTCAACTTCCTTTACTGCTTCATCCGCATTCTTATTTGGCTCAAGTTTTTTAAATACCTCTTTGGCTTCATCGTACCTGTTTTTACTTACAAGCCAGCGAGGTGTATCTTTCATAAACAGCATACCTATAAACAATATTACACCGGGAACAACACCTGCAAAAAGCATCCAACGCCAATTATAAACTGATTTTGCAAATACAGCATTTATAAAGTATGAAAACAAAATACCTGCTGTGATAGCCCATTGGTATAGTGAAACTAATGTTCCTCTCATTTGTTTTGGTGAAATTTCCGATAAATAAAGAGGGACTACAAAATTCACAATACCGACAGCAAAACCTACACATAATCTTGAAATTATTAATACTATAATATTAGGTGCAAAAGCACAGGCAATAGAACCGAAAATAAATATCAAAGCAGTCATTATAATTATCTTTTTTCTTCCGAAAATATCTGCTAAAATCCCATTTGTAGCAGCACCTATAACCGCACCTATCAAAACAGAACTTACTAGCATACCCTGCAAAGAATCTGACAAATTCCAACTCTCATTTATAAATAACAATGCACCTGAGATTACACCTGTATCATATCCGGATAAAAGTCCTCCCAGAGAAGTTACTATTGCAATAATATAAAGCCACAAATATTTCATTTATATCCCTTTCTTTTTAGTATATAATAATACAAAAAAGTTAAGGAGTGATAAAAAATGGCAGAATATTCACAATATATTAACAAAGAACGTTTAAAAAAACTATTCATAAGAATGGCTGAAATAGATACCGGTTCTTGCGAAACTTCAAAAAAAGATGAAAAACCAAGTACTAAAAAACAAATGCAATTTGCTAAAAAGCTTGCCAATTACTTAAGATATATCGGATTACAAAACGTAAAACTTGAAAATAAAACAGGTATAGTTACCGCAGAATTAAAAGGCAACATTGACTCTGATTTATCTATTGGTTTGATTGCCCACATGGATACAAGCGAACAAGCACCGACAGGCCCTGTCAAAGTTTTAACACACGATTATACCGGTGGAAATATACAATTAAAAGATGACACTATTATTTTAGAAAAAGTTTTAGAACCATACAAAAATGATTTAATAATAACATCTGACGGTACAACTTTACTTGGTGCAGACGATAAAGCCGGTATTGCGGAAATTATTGAGGCAGTAACTATATTAAAAGAACACAAGGATATAAAACATCCGAATATAAAACTTGCATTTACTCCTGATGAGGAAATTGGCTATGGTGTTTCATTTTTTAATATAAAAACATTTGGAGCTGATTTAGCTTATACTGTAGATGGTTCAAACGCATGTAATATAGAATCCGAAACATTTAACGCTTTTAATCCTGAAATAACATTTGAAGGTATTCCCGTACATAGTGGTTATGCATACAATAAAATGATTAATTCAATTGATGCTGCAGCATTATTTTTATCAAGATTACCAAAAGAAGAAAAGCCGGAAAAAACTCAGGATAGAGAGGGCTTCTATCATGTTTACAACATATCAGGAGATGTAAGCAAAACTACCGTAAAAATGATTGTAAGAGATTTTGATTATGAAAAGGCAAAACAAAGAATTAAATATTTACAAGAATGTTTAGAAAAAATTGGCGAAGAATTTAACGGTATAAAAATAACATTTAATAAAATTGAAGCATACAAAAATATGAAAGCATATTTAGAAGAATTTCCTGAAGTAATAGAATATGCAAGACATGCAATTGCAAGAACAGGACTTGTACCGCAAGAACCACCGGTAAGAGGCGGAACAGACGGAGCAATGCTCACAGTAAGAGGTCTTTTAACACCAAATTTAGGAACAGGTGGTGTGAATTTCCATTCAAAAGAAGAATTTGTTTCGCTAAATTCAATGGCATTATGCACGGAAAATATTTTAAACCTTATGAAAATATGGGCTGATAATATAGATGAGATAATGGCTAAAATAATTGAAAGACGTAAAAAATTAAAAGCAAAATAAACAATATAGATATTTTTTTTTGTTTAAGATATTATTTAAATATAGACAAAATGGAAGGTTGATATGAAAATAGGGATTCCAAGAGGATTATCATATTACAATATATACCCGTTTTTATACGGATTTTTTTCAGCTATAGGTATAGAAGTTATTTTATCAGATAAAACCACAAAAAAAACATTAACAAGTGGTTCTGCACTGGTTGTAACCGAAACCTGTCTGCCTGTAAAAATCTTTGTAGGGCACGTATTAAACCTTATTGAAAAAGGTGTTGAAAAAATACTTGTACCGTCCTTACAATCTTTCATTCCTAAAATATATAACTGCTCAAAAATCAGGGGATTACCTGATTTAATCAGAAATGTTGTAAAACAGGATTTTCAAATGATTGAACCAACTCTTGATAAATCAGAAAACGGAAAGGGATTATATTCGTTTTTGCAAGAATGTGTCAGTCCTTTTGGTATATTTGACATGGAAAGAATTAAAAATGCATCAAAAGCCGGCTGGAAAGTTTATAATAACTTTCAAGTCATGCTGAAATCAGGTATGTCATACGATAATGCCCTAAAAAATGCTATAAAAGGTAAACTTACAATTGAAAAAGATGAAACAGAATATCCAATATCTGTTGCTCTTGTATCGCATGGATATAATATTTATGACGAAAGAGCTTCAATGAAAGTTATAGACAAGCTTAATAAAATGGGAGTTAAGGTTTATACAGCATATCAATTGACTGATGAACAACTTGAAGAAGGAGTTAGTTCCTTAGGACAGCAAATATATTGGGCAAACGAAACAGAAATGACCGGCTGTGCAGGACATTATTTAAGAGATAATAAAATTGACGGACTTATCACAATAACTGCTTTTGGATGCGGTCCTGATTCATTAATGATTGAAAGAATTACAAGACGTTCAAAACAATTTAAAAAGCCGTTACTAAATCTAACAATAGATGAACATACGGGTGAAGCCGGCTTTATAACAAGATTAGAGGCATTTGTTGATATGTTATACCGTAAAAAACGTAAACAGGGTATTATTGATAAAGGTTATGCCCCTACATCAAATGTTATGGATTTTATATAGTACGAAGTATCTCATTAAATAATATTTAAAATTATTAACTAAGCTCATCAGATATATTTTGATAAACATAGCCGTCAAAAAGTTGTGATAATGGTATATCAAGTGTTTGAGATAATCTTATCAAGGTAGAAAATTTAAAAAAACGATATTATTTGATTTAGATGGTGTTTTAAACACTTACGACGGAAAATATGACGAAAATTTTATACCGAATATAAAAGAATGAGCTTATGACTTAATAAAAGAATTGTCAAATA
>Ga0256404_1008054_pt1 | contig 16149 bp, 16 predicted proteins | sample RumenRJG_01DNA_FD_185990 | JGI IMG/M metagenome (GOLD analysis project Ga0256404, IMG submission 185990) | Bovine rumen microbial communities from Lethbridge, Alberta, Canada - RJG_01 | ecosystem: Host-associated > Mammals > Digestive system > Stomach > Rumen | place: Canada: Alberta | collected...
ACCAGGTCCGCCACCACCGTGATGATGGGCTCGTTGGGGTACATCACCGTGCCCTCCGGAAAGGCGTACACGTCGCCGGTGAAGCGGAAGCGGGACAGGTACGCCAGGAAGTCCTCGTTGAACAGGTGAAGCCCCCGCAGATATTCGATGTCCTCCGCCTCGAACCGCATGCCCTCCAGGTACTGCAAAATCTGCTCCAGCCCCGCGAAGATGGCGAAGCCGCCCTGGTCGGGGTTGCGGCGGTAGAACACGTCGAAGGCCACCCGATGTCCCTGCTGCTCCTGGGTGAAGTAGCCGTTGGCCATCGTCAGCTCGTACAGGTCCATCATCATGCTGATGTTCCGCTTGTCAAAGATCGTCTTGTGCGTCATGGCGCTTTCCTCCATGTTTGTGTGTTTGAGTACGGGGGATGGGAGGGATTAGGGATTAGGAATTAGGGATTAGGGATTAGGAAAAGCAGGCTTGCCGTGTCCCGATTATTGCCTGATGTCTTGATTCCCTCCATACAGTCCCTTCCGGCGAATGTATTGATAGACCGGCTCGGTCACCAGATGGCGGTAGGCGTGGCGGGTCTGGATATAGCGGCGGATGTCGGTGGAGGAGACGTCGAGGGTGAACACGTCGATGGTCTCCACCCGGGCGTGCTGCTCTCGGCGCAGGGCGTCCACCCGCTGGCGGAAGGCCGCGTCGTCCTGGCCGCCGCGGGTGAAGGCCAGCAGGGTCACTGTCTCGAATATGACCTCCGGGTCCCGCCAGCGGGCCATGTCGACCAGGCTGTCCGCGCCGAGTATCCAGAACAGCTCGTCGCAGGGGTACAGCCGCTGAAATGCCCGGCAGGTGACGGCGGTGTAGCTGGGGCCGTCCCGGCGGACCTCCATGTCCGACACCGCGTAGGCGTCGCCGCAGGCTAGCCGGGTCATCTCCAGCCGGTCCTCCTTGGGGGCGATCTCCATAGGGTCCTTCAGGTAGGATTCCCCGGTGGGGATGAAGATCACCTTATCCAGCCCCGCCGCCAGCCGAGCCTCCTCGGCGATGGTCAGATGGCCGACGTGGATGGGGTTGAAGGTGCCGCCGAACAGGCCGATGCGCGCCATGTCAATAGCCCTCCCGCAGGGCCACATCCCGGATCAGGGGCTGGCCGTCGCAGTAGCGCTCGAAGTCCTCGATGAACAGGTCCACGATGCGGTCCACCGTGTAGGGCAGGGTCATGTTTCCCGCCACATGGGGGGTGAACAGCAGGCCGGGGCAGTCCCACACCGGGTCGTCGGGGCGGGGCGGCTCGGTCACGAACACGTCCAGCGCCGCGCCGCCCAGAGCACCGGCCTTGAGGCATTCCACCAGCGCCGTCTGGTCCAGCGCGGAGCCGCGGCCCACGTTCACCAGGTACGCGCCTCGGGGCAGCAGGCCGAGGCGCTTAGCGTCCATCAGGCCGACGGTGTCCGGGGTGTGGGGGAGGGACATGATCAGCAGGTCGGTCCGGGGCAGGATCTCGTCCAGCCGGGCGATGGGGTACACCGCGTCGAACAGGCCCTCCGGGGCACGTCCCCTTCGGTTGACGCCAATGATGGACGCGGGTCCGAAGGCCCGCAGCCGGATCGCCGCCTCCCGGCCGATGTCGCCGGTGCCCAGCAGCGTCACCCGCGCGCCGCGGATGGAGTGGATGGGCAGGTCCCGCCGCCAGCCGCGATTGGCCACCACCGCCTGGTATTCGCCCATGCGGCGGAACATGGTCAGCGTCACCATGACGATGTGCTCCGCGATGGTCACGCCGTAGGCCCCGGAGGAGCAGCTCAGCCGCACCCCGCTGCGGTCCTCGAGCACCGGCTTCAGATAGTTCTCCGCGCCCGCGCTGGGCACGCACAGCCACCGGGCCTTCGGCGCGGCGTCCAGCAGCCCGGCGTCGGCGGTGAACAGGATCTCAGCGTCCCCCGCCGCCTCGAGGGTCGACGCCCGGTCGTCCCGGAAGCAGGCCTCAAAGCCCCGCGCCGCTGCCGCGGCCGTCAGCCGCTCGCGCTGTGTCGCCGTCAGCGCCGCGATGTGTACCAGTATGCGCCTCGCCATGCTTCATCCTCCGTTATCGCGTGTTTTTCACCAATATCTATTATAGGTTAAATGAAGATAAAATGCAAGCCCAAAGCGCGCGCAGCGAAAAGGCCCCGTGCACAACATGCACAATAATTATGGACCAATTTTACCCAATTATGCCATTGCGCGTCCGCCTCTGATTACATTATAATGAAAAAAAGCCCGATGGCGGCCATCGGGCGAAGGAAGGAGCGGGTCAGATGGTATACCGTCGGTTTGGGGACACCTTCGTGGTGCGTTTGGAGCGCGGCGAGGAGATCTGCGAGTGCCTGGGCAGTATGGCGGCGCAGGAGAACATCGGGCTGGCCGAGATCAGCGGACTGGGCGCGGTGGACGAGCTGATCATCGGGGTCTACGACGTGCGCGCCCAGCGCTACGCCTCCCATCCCTTCGTCGGGGCCTATGAGATCACCAGCCTGAGCGGCAATCTGACGCTCCAGGACGGCGCGCCCCACGCGCATCTGCACGTCACCGCGGGCGACATCCACGGCAACGCGGTGGGCGGACACCTGCTCCAGGCCACCGTCAGCGCCACCGCCGAGATCTTCGTCCGCGTCCTCCCCGGCCGCGTGGAGCGCTTCCACGACGAGGAACTGGGGATCGAGCTGATGGGGATTTAGGGGGATGGAGAAGGGAGAATGGAGAATGGAAAATGGAGAATGATGGTGGAAATCCTTCGGATTTCGTAACTATTCAGTTCTGCTGTGATAAGTGGAAATTGTCCGAGGCAACGGGGAACGACCTCTCAGTCACCGACTTCGTCGGCGACAGCTCCCCTGAAAGGGGAGCCAAGAGGAAGACAGAGCGTCAGCCTTGGCTCCCCTTCCAGGGGAGCTGTCAGCCGTTAGGCTGACTGAGAGGTCGTCCCCCGCAGCCTGCCAAGTCTCTGTTTGTCGCAGAACTGAACAGTTACCGGATTTCTTTGATTGACGGGATCGGGGCGCGGGGGAAGGGCAGCTATTCAGTCGCCCTGCTAGGACTCCCTCAGACTGCCTGCGGCTGCCAGCTCCGTCGGAACGATTCTATCTAATCAGAAAGATCCATCAGATCCGCGCCGCCATTCTCCATTCTCCATTCTCCATTACCTTTCGCTCTCCTTCAGCACCCGCCACAGGTTGAGGCCGGCGATGCCCTCGAGGGTCGTTTCGGAGTAGCCGCGGCGGCGCAGGGCGTCGAGGACGGTGGGGAAGTCGGCGGGATTGGCCAGTCCCTCGGGCCAGCGCTCGATGCCGTCGAAGTCGGAGCCGAAGCCCAGGATGTGCTCGCCGCCCAGCTCGCAGATCTGGTCGATGTGGCGCACCACGTCGTCCAGGGTGGCGGGGCCGTCGGCGCGGAGGAAGTCGGAATAGAAGTTGATGCCGATGTAGCCGTTGCGCTGGACGAGGGCCCTGACCTGGTCGCGGGTCAGGTTGCGCGGCACGTCGCACAGCCAGCGGCAGTCCGAGTGGCTGGCGATGGGCGCAAGCTCGGCCTTATCCATCAGGTCCCAGAAGCCCGCCTCGTTCAGGTGGGAGACGTCGGCCCGGACGCCCGCGGCGTCCATGGCGCGCACCAGCTCAAAGCCGAAGGGCTTGAGCCCCTTTTTTTCGCCGCCTACGGCGGGATAGCCGATCTCGTTCTCAAAATTCCAGGTCAGCGCGATCATCCGAAGCCGGGCCTTGGCCATGAATTCGTCGAAGCGGTTCAGCGAGCCCTCCAGCATCTCCCCGCCCTCGCAGGAGAGGATGCCTGTGGGGACGGCGGGCGGGTCAGCGGGCAGGTCTCCGGTCAGCACCGGGACCTCCAGCCGCGGCACGGCGGCCAGCATGTCCAGCCCGTCCTGATAGGCCGTGCCCTGGGTGCCGTGCTTGCCCGCGAACAGCGCGAAGGTCTGAAGCCCCACGCTCCCCGCGGCCATTCGTTCCGCCGTGACCACGCACTGCTCCGGCGCGGTGTGGCACAGGGCGATCTCATAGAGGGTGTCGCAATGGGCGTCAGCTGTAAACATAGGACATTTCTCCTTTTGCGGTGGTGTGAAATAAAGAATAAGGGTATCTATTCTGTCCTGCTGTGATAATTGGGAGGTTTGTCTGAAAGAATTAGGAATTAGAAATTAGGAATTAGGAATGAATAGTGGCTGCCGCACACGCTGTAGGGCGACCAATGGCCGCCAGCCAGATACCGAATCAATACGTACTACCTGACGGGCGGCGCATCGCCGCCCCTACGCAGCCAAACCATTTATAATTCCTCATTCCTCATTTCTAATTTTTCATTCCACAAATCCCAATTCGCCGAAGAACTGAACAGTTACTTCCTCTCACAGGTTCCCGATGATGGCGACAGCGGCGCCGAGGAGGGCGCCTACGCAGACCTGGCGGCGGGTGTGGCCGACGAACTCCTTGAGGGTCTCCTCGGGGGTGAGGTCGCCGCGGCCCATGGACTCGAAGAGCTCCAGCATGCTGTTGATGACCTTGGCCTGCTTGCCGGTCTCCTGGCGGACGCCCATGGCGTCGTGCATCACCACCAGGGCCATGATGGCGGCCACCGCGAACAGCGGGGAATCCCAGCCGACGGTCATGCCCGTGGCCACCGCCACCGCGGTCACCGTGGCCGAGTGGCTGGAGGGCATGCCGCCGTCGCCGAAGAGGCGCTCCCAGGTGAAGCGGCGGTTGATGATGAAGTAGATGACGAGCTTGGCGGCCTGGGAGCACACCCACGCCGCGCAGCCCGTCAGCAGGATGCGGTTTTGAAGCAGGGTCAGCAGGTTATTCATGAACAGGACTCCTTTGCGGAGAATGGAGGCAAAGCATATGGTCTACACACCGGAGCAGGTTTTCGACCTGTGGCGGGACATCACGCTGGGCCTGATCGACAGGGGCTGGACCCTCTCCACCATGGAGAGCTGCACCTCTGGGCTGGTGGCCTCGCTGGTCACGGACACCGAGGGCGCGTCGGCGGTGCTGAAGGGGGCTTATGTCACCTACTGCAACGCGGCGAAGGTGAAAAACGGCGTGCCCGCGGCGGTCATCGACGCCCACGGGGTCTATTCGGTGGAGACCGCCGAGGCCATGGCCCGGGCCTGCCGCGCGTCCTATGGCGCGGACATCGGCGTGGGCGTCACCGGCACGCTGGGACGGGTGGACCCGGAGAACCCCGACAGCGTGTCCGGGGAGGTGTTCTTCGCCGTGAGTGCCGGGGAGAAGGTATACTCCCGCGCCGTCACACTGCCGCCCGTGGACTCCCGCCGCGCCGCGAAATTGCAGGTGGCGGGGGAGATCGGGGCGCTGCTTCGGGACGCGGTCATGCGTCGGTGAGCGCGGCCCAGTCGATCAGCTGACAGCGCTCGGTGAACTGGGCGCGGGTCAGGCCCATGTCCGCATACTCCACCTCGCCGTTCTGGTTGTCATAGGGGTCGGAGCGCAGAAAGCGCTTCGGCCTTTCAAAGGGCGCCTGGAATGCGCGGGCGGCGGGCAGGCGGAAGGGGTCCATGTGGCCGAAGTAGAAGTCCCAGCGCTCCCTGTCCCCGGCGTGGAAGGCGGCGTTGCCGAAGCTCACGTCCACGGGGAGCCAGCCCCAGGGCGCGCAGTAGAACTGGGCCCAGTCGTGACAGCCCACGTCGTGGGGCGCGCAGTAGAGGCCGCTCTGCCACCGGGCCGGGATGCCCAGGCAGCGGCACAGGGCGATGAAGGTCACCGCGAACGCGCCGCAGTCCCCCTTCATGTCCGTCAGCATATACTCCGCCAGGTTGGGGTAGGTGAAGTAGCTGCGCAGGTAGCTGTAGATGGGCCGGGTGGTCAGGGCGTCGTACACCCGCCGGGCCAGCAGGAGGGGGTTGCGCTCCTCCCCGGCGATCTCCCGGGCGAAGGCGCGGATCAGCGGCGTGAAGGCGATGTGGGGCGGCTGCTGGGACAGGGCGTCGGGCTCGTCCGCGGGGACGCCGCCCTCGGCGCGGGCCGGGTCGAGATCATGGCAGGGCATGTGGACCTCAAAGCTGTACTCCGCGAAGAACGCTTCGCCGGGGGACAGCTTTTTTTCAAAGGTGATGGTTCGCTGCGCCGCGTCGGGCGACGCCACCTGGCCGGGGACGGGGCCGCAGTCCAGCAGGCGGAAGTTCTTTACGCAGTCGTACTCCACCGGCAGCGGCAGGTCCACCCGGACCGGCTCCCCGGCGCGCTCCCACTCGGGCTTGATCTGCAGCGTGTGCCGCACGTGCCAGCGCCGGGCCGCGCCGCCGTGTTGCTTCATCTCCCGGATGACGTCGTCCAGTATGGCGAAGTTCTCCCGCTTGTAGCGCAGGCGCTCGGGGTCTATGATCCGCGGCTCCAGCTCCGGGCGCACCTTGACGAGGGTGTCCAGAAACAGGCGGTGCAGCCGCAGCCCGCCGTCCAGAAGGATCCAGCTCACCCGGCCCGCGTCGATGGCCGCGTCCAGCTCTTCGGCGGTGAAGTCCCTGATCTCCTTTTGCAGCAGCTCAAGCGCCGCGTCGAAGGTGTAGGGGTAGTCCCCCGGGACGCGCTCGAGCATCTGCGCCTCCAGCTGAAGCCGCGTCCGCAGCGCCTCGGGCAGGCTTTCGTCCCCGACGCGCAGGCCGATCATCCGCCGCGCCCGGGCGTAGTCGCCGTGATCCTCCATGCGGCGGATGTCCTCGGGAAGGGGTATGAGCAGGGCGGGAAGGGTTTCGTAGAGCATGGTGAACCTCCGGATGCTGGAGTTGAATGGAGAATGGAAAATGGAGAATGGAGAATGGCGGTGCAAATCCTGCGGATTTGTTTGATTTTTTAGCAACTGTTCAGTCCTGTGACAAACGTTGATTTGGCAGACTGCGGGGACGACCTCTCAGTCAGCCTTGCGGCTGACAGCTCCCCTGGAAGGGGAGCCAAGGCTGTCGCATCATCGTTCCTCTTGGCTCCCCTTCCAGGGGAGCTGTCACGCGAAGCGTGACTGAGAGGTCGTTATCCTATTGACTGCTTTCCGCTTATCCTACCAGGACTGAGCAGAACCATTTGATTCTACGCGCACTATTCGCTCCCCGCTCCTCCTAAAAGATTTCCCTGTCCACCAGCGGGTGGTGGCAGGCGCAGAGGTGGCCGGGGGCCATCTCCACGAGGTCGGGCTGCTTGTGGCGGCAGAGGTCGTCGGCGCAGGGGCAGCGGGGGTGGAAGCGGCAGCCGGGTGGGGGGTTGATGGCGCTGGCCACCTCGCCGGTGAGCAGGGCGCGCGCGTCGTCCCGCAGGGTGGGGTCGGGCTGGGGCACGGCCTCCAGCAGGAATTTGGTGTAGGGGTGGCGGGGCTGGCTGTAGAGGGGCTCGGTGGGAGACAGCTCGCAGATCTGGCCCAGGAACATCACCATCACCCGGTCGGAGAGGTAGCGCACCACGTTCAGATCGTGGGAGATGAACAGGTAGGTCAGCCCCCGCGCGGCCTGGAGGTCGCTCAGGAGGTTCAGAATCTGGGCCTGTATGGACACGTCCAGGGCGCTGACCGGCTCGTCGCAGATGATGAGCTCCGGGTCCAGGGCCAGGGCGCGGGCGATGCCGATGCGCTGGCGCTGGCCGCCGGAAAACTGGTGGGGGTAGCGCCCGTAGAACTCGGGGCGTATGCCCACCTGCTCCATCAGGGAGCGGACCATGTCGGCCCGCTCGGCGCGGCTGCTGCCCACGCGGTGGGCGGTCAGCGGCTCCATGATGATGCGGCCCACGGTCATGCGGGGGTCCAGGGAGGCGTAGGGGTCCTGGAAGATCATCTGCATGCCCCGGCGGAGGCGGCGCTGCTCGCGCCCTCTAAGGGCGGACAGGTCCGTGCCGTTGAACCACACCGCCCCGGAGGTGGGGGTGATGAGATTGAGGATCAGCTTGCCCAGGGTGGACTTGCCGCAGCCCGACTCGCCCACCAGGCCCAGGGTCTCGCCCTTGGCGACGGTGAAGGATACGTCGGACACCGCGTGGACCACGCCGTTTTTCACCGGGAATTCCTTGACCAGGCGCTCCGCCCGCATAAGCTCACTCATGATTCGCGGCCTCCCCTCGCATAAAGCACCGGCACAGATGCCCGCCGCCCAGGTCCGTCAATCCGGGCTTTTCCGCGCGGCAGCGCTCGGAGGCGTGCTCGCAGCGCGGCGCGAAGCGGCAGCCCGCGGGCATGGCTCGGAGGTTGGGCATGGTGCCCCGGATGTTGTACAGCCGCTGGCCCTTGGGGGTCATCCGCGGCAGGGACGCCATCAGGCCCCGGGTATAGGGGTGGGCGCAGTCCCTGAACAGGGTGAACACGTCGGCCCGCTCGACCACCTCGCCGGCGTACATCACGTAGACCTCGTCGCACAGCTCCGCCACCACGCCCAGGTTGTGGGTGATCATCAGTATGGAGGTGCCGTGCCGCCGCTGCAAATCCTTCATCAGCCGCAGTATCTGGGCTTCGATGGACACGTCCAGGGCGGTGGTGGGCTCGTCGGCGATGAGCAGGTCCGGGGTCATGGCCATGGCCATGCCAATCATCACCCGCTGGCGCATGCCGCCAGAGAGCTGGTGGGGATAGCTGCCGAAGCGGGTCGCCGCCTCGGGAATGCCCACGTGCTCCAGCAGCTCGATGGCCCGCGCCTTTGCCGCTGCCTTGTCCATGTCGCTGTGCTGGCGGATGGCCTCGGTGAGCTGGCGGCCGACGGTGAGGACGGGGTTCAGGGAGGTCATGGGCTCCTGAAAGATCATGGAGATGCGGTTGCCCCGCAGCTTCCGAAGCTCCCGGTCCGGCAGCTTCAGCAGGTCCTGTCCCGCGAAGCGCGCCTCCCCGGCGTCCACCCGCCCGTTCTCCGCCAGCAGGCCCATCACCGACAGGGAGGTCACCGACTTGCCGCAGCCCGATTCGCCCACCAGCCCCACGGTCCCGCCGCGGGGGATGTCCAGGCTCAGGCCGTTCACCGCCACCGCCCGGTCCTTGCGCCCGTCGGAGGCAAAGGACACGACCAGGTCTTTGATAGAGAGGATGTTTTCCATGCGCTGCTCCCTTCGGGGTATGGGAAATGGGGAATGGGGAATGGGGAATGGGGAATGGAGAATGGGGAATGGAGAATGGGGAATGGGGAATGGCGGTGCAAATCCTGCGGATTTGTTTGATTCATTCTCCGTTTTCCATTCTCCATTTCCGAAATCAGGTCTTCATGTACGGGTCGATGGCGTCTCTGAGGCCGTCGCCTAAGAAGTTGAAGGCCATGACGGTGACGAGGATGGCGATGCCGGGGGCGAGGATGAGCCAGGGGCACATGTAGGCGTAGCTCTTGCCCTGGCTGACCATGAGGCCCCAGGAGGCGGCGTTGGGGTCGCCCACGCCCAGGAAGCTCATGGAGCTCTCCCACATGATGGCGCCGGGGATGTCCAGCGTGAACAGCACGATCAGGTTGGGCAGGCAGTTGGGCAGGATGTGGCGAAACACGATGCGCGGATGGCTGACGCCCATGGAGCGGGCGGCCTCCACGAACTCCTTCTCCCGGAGGGACAGGGTCTGGGCCCGGACCACGCGGGCGGTGCCGGCCCAGTTGATGATGGACAGGGCGATGAACATGTTGAGTATGGAGCTGCCCAGCGTGTACATCACCACCATCGCCAGCAGCAGCGACGGGAAGGCCAGCACCACGTCGGCGACGCGCATGATGACGGCGTCCACCTTCTTGCCCATGTAGCCCGCCATCAGCCCCAGCACCGTGCCCAGCAGCAGGGAGATCACCGAGGGCACGAAGCCGATCATCAGCGAGGTGCGGCTGCCGTAGACCACGCGCGCGAACACGTCCCGGCCCAGGTCGTCGGTGCCGAACCAGTGGGTCGGGGAGGGGGGCTTGCGCATGTCGGCCAGGTTCAGGGCGTTGGGGTCATAGCGGGCGATCACCGGCGCGAGCAGGGCCATCAGCACGATCAGCAGGATGAGGATGAGCCCCAGAAGCGCCGCCCTGTTGACACGGAACATGTTGACGACGCTGGACAGCACGCCGTCGTCGGGCTGTATCTCCGCCTCCAGCAGCTGCTTCGACAGCTGCGCGGTGTAGGCGTCCTTGCCGGTCTTTTTCATCAGACGCCCTCCTTACTCCACGCGGATGCGCGGGTCGATGATGGAATACAGCACGTCGGCGACGAGATTGCCCGCGATGATCAGCACCGCGGTGAAGATCACCGTGCCCTGCAATAGCGGCATGTCGCGGTTGTTGATGGCCGAGACCGCCAGCGAGCCCACGCCGGGGATGGCGAACACCGATTCGGTGATCACCGCGCCGGACAAGAGCGAGGAGATCTGTATCGCCATGACGGTGATGACGGGGATCAGCGCGTTTTTCAGCGCGTGGCGGGTGATGACCGTGAAGGGGGGAAGGCCCTTGGAGCGCGCGGTGCGGATGTAGTCGTTGCGCAGCACCTCCAGCAGGTTCGAGCGGGTCAGCCGGGCGATGCGCCCCGCTGAGGACCAGCCAAGCACCACCGTGGGCAGGATGTAGCTGCGCCAGCCGGACACGCCGGACACCGGCAGCACGTTTTTGAAGGTGTTTTGCAGAATCAGCGCCACCCAGAACACCGGCATGGACACGCCGAAGAGGGAGACGCCCATGCTCAGATGGTCGATCAGCGAGTTCTTCTTCACCGCTGAGAGCACGCCCACCGGGATGCCCATGATCCAGGAGAACAGCGCCGCCGCGACGGCCAGCCGGCAGGTGTAGGGAAACGCCTGGGCGATGACCTTCGTCACCGGGCGGTTCAGCTTCCAGCTCATGCCCAGGTCGCCCCGCAGCATGTCCCACACGTAGCGCAGATACCGCAGGAAGAACGGGTCGTCCAAGTGCATGCTCCTGCGCAGGTTCTCCACCACGTCCTCCTTCAGATGCTCCTTCATCATCACCGTCACCGGGTCCCCCGGCACCACGTTGAGCATGAAGAATATTAAAAGCACGATCCCCAGCAATACCGGGATCGTTATCAGGACGCGCTTGACGATGTGCTTGGCCATGGGCTACCTCCGGGGAACGTGAGGGATTGAGAATGGAAAATGGAGAAGGGAGAGGAGGTCGTCCCCGTCCATCTTCAATGTTGAATCTTCAACTGACAAACGGGGGACGGAGCCTCCGTCCCCCGTTGTCGCGTATACGGTCAGTCGGTCAGGGAGATGGTGTAGAAGCTCATGTCGCTCCAACCGTTCCAGGCGACCTTGAAGCCCTGGACCCTGGGGTTCAGGCAGAACAGGTGGTTGCGCTGGTAGAGGGGCAGGGTGACGGCATCCTGGTGCACCACGGCGTCGTCGATCTTCTGATAGGCGGCCATGCGCTCGTCGAAGTCCACCATCACGCGGGCGTCCTCGAGGAGGTTGAGGATCTCCTCGTTGTCATAGTTGATGGAGCGGCCCTTGGTGTTCTTCCGGGAGAAGAAGGTGTAGAGGAAGTTGTCGGGATCGTTGAAGTCGGCGGACCAGGAGTTGTAGTAGCTGGGCAGCTCGCCGTCGCGGCGGATATCGTAGTAGCTGGACTCGTCGTACTGCTTGATCTCGGCCTTCACGCCGATGGCGGCCAGATAGCTCTGGATGATGGAGGACACGGTCAGCGAGGTGGCGGAGTCGGCCATGATGGCGATCTCCATGCTGAAGCCGTCGGGATAGCCCGCCTCGGCCAGCAGCGCCTTCGCCTGCTCGGGATCATAGGGGATCTCGGGGGCGTTGTCGTTGTGGCTCAGCACGCCCTCGGGGATGAAGGCGGACAGCACCTTGCCCTCGCCGGCGTACAGCGCGTCCAGTATGGCCTGGCGGTCGATGGCCATCTGCAGCGCCTTGCGGACGTTGACGTCGTTCAGCGGCTCGATGGCGGTGTTGAACATGAAGTAGTACGTGCCCGCGCGGCTGCCGGACACGATCTGGTCCGCGTAGCCGTTGTCCAGGAACCACTGGAGCTGGCTCTCGGCGTAGTCGAAGTTGAACACGTCGCTCTGGCCCTGCTCGAACATCATGCGCTGGGTGTCCGCGTCGGAGACGATGGCGATGTCGATGCCGTCGATGGCGGGCGCGCCCTTGAAGTAGTTGGGGTTGGCCTTCAGCGTGACCTTGCTGCCCAGCTCCCATTCGGTGACCTCAAAGGGGCCGGTGCCGAAGCACACGTCGGGGTTGACGCCGAAGTCCTGAACGCCCTCGGTGGACTCGCGGTTGAAGATGGAGCCGCCGGGCGTGGCCAGGCAGGACAGGAAGGGCGCGTAGGCGGTCTCCAGGGTGAACTGGACGGTCAGGTCGTCCAGCGCCTGAACGCCGGAGACGGCCTCGGCGTTGCCGTCGTAGAAGTCCGCCGCGCCGGCCACGATGCCGTAGTAGATGTCGGTGTTCTTGGCCAGGGTGGCGGGGTCCATCATGCGGTTGACGGTGTACACCACGTCGTCGGCGGTGAAGGCGTCGCCGTTGTGGAAGGTCACGCCCTCATGCAGATGGAAGGTGTAGGTCAGGCCGTCCTCGGAGACATCCCAGCTGTCCGCCAGGCCCGGCACGATCTGCGCCACGCCGTCCACGGTGTCGGTCTCCACCAGGCGGTCAAAGCAGTTCAGCGGGATGGTGTAGCTGTCGGTGGTCAGCTGAACGTCCAGCGTCTCCGGGTCGCTGGTCAGAAAGATGTGCAGCCAGTTGTCCTTGGCCTCCGCCGTCGCCGCCGGCAGGCACACGGCCAGCGCCAGCGTCAGGGCCAGCGCCAGGGAAAGCAGCTTCTTCATTTCGTCGTCCTCCATATGCTTATTTGACGGGTCGTTGCCCGCGTGGGACAATGTCTGAGCTGTACGGTTCAGCCGGCCCGGGGAAGCAAAACGGCGTGTTGTCGCACCCGCCTTCAACGGTTTGTGGACTGAACGGTGACAAACTTCTTATTTAATACTATAAGCCAACCCCAGGGCGGATACAACACCATTGCGGTTAACAGTCCGTTAACCGTAGGCTGGGTTTGTTCATGATTTGCATGAGGAAAACTGATGGATAAGGGGAGGAAGATGAGGGAACGAAGGACGACAAAAGCCCCCGCGCCATGGAGCGCGGGGGTGGGACAGGGCGTGTGCTTCATGCATGCCTCGAGATATAGGATTATGTCGGGAAAAATAGGAATTGGGAATTGAGATGGCCTGGCCGCGTAAGCGTGGCGATCGGCCGCCTCTGCAGAGCACGCGGCAGCAGCTATTCCTGTTGCCTGTTGCCTGTTGCCTGTTGCCTGTTCCCTGTTCCCTGTTGCCTGCCCCCTGTTCCCTGAATCCATCATCACGACTGAGCAGCTATGCCAGGGCAGCGATGCTCACAAGAATCCATTCCTCCCCGTCGGGTCGGAAGGTGTAGCGGGCACGGGCGTCGCTGACATCGATTTCGAGATCGTAGGCCGGGTTACTGTCGGCGTCGGTAGTGGGGAAGAGCTGCTCGAGGGCGTGGTCGCGGGCGCGGCGCTCGGCCTCGGTCTGGGTCTTCCAGCGGGCGTCGATCCGCTCCATCAGGGACAGGCCCGCATTGGTCAGCAGGGCGGGGTCGCTCTCGCGGGCGCGGTCCACGGCGTCGCGGAAGCCGGTGAAGTACAGCGCCGTCAGCAGCTTGTCGCGCACGGGCAGCGCCTCCAGCCGCGCGCGCTCGTCCGGGGTGAACAGCCGCTCCAGGTGAGGGACGGAGACCCGGACGGTCCCGGCGTCCACGGCGGGCTGCAGGGTCTCGCCCAGGCGCTTGGCGGTCTCGATCAGGGTCAGGGCCTCGTTCGCGGCGACGCCGTAGAGCTGCCGGGAGGGGTCCAGGTCGGTGAAGGCCGGCATTTCGGGTTCCTCCTCCCGCTCGGGCTCGAGCGCGTAGCCGCAGACCTTGCAGACGCCGTCGCGGAATTCGTGGGGCGCGGTGTCGTCGCTGACGGTCTCGCCATCCTCGAACAGCGCCGCGCCGCAGAGCTCGCAGTGCACGCGGTAGGGGCGGGTGCAAGTGATCCGGTGGCGGCGGCTGTCCACGGCGCGGACGCGGGTCGCGGCCTTGCCGAAGGTCTCCGCGATGGCCTCGTCGGGATGCGCGCAGGCATAGCCGCAGCGAGTGCAGACGCCGTTCTTCCAGGTGTGGTGCTGGACCTTCTCCCGGGACACGCCCGTCTCGCGCTCTGCTTCCGCGCCGCACTGCGCGCAGGTCCCGCTGACCACCGTCGGAGTCACGGCCCGGTGGCTCTCGGCGTCCAGCGGCTCGTAGCGGACCGCGCCCTCATGGGGCTCACCGCCCAGGCCGTCGTGGGGGCAGCGATAGCCGCAGTCGGCGCAGACGCCGTCGATGTAACGGTGATCCGCCAGCACCTCGGCCTCCACGGGCTTCTCACCGGCGGCATAGGTCGCGCTGTAACCGCAGTCGGGGCAGCGCTCGGACTTGACCGACAGACCGGTCACCCGATGCTGCGCGCCGTCCACGGGGGCGTATTCGGCGGCGTCGTCATAGTAGGTGTACGCCATGCTCTCATGGGCGCAGACCGGCGCGGGGTCCTCGCCCGGATCAGGCGCGTCGCCGCCGGGTTCGTCCCCGGTGGGTACGTCGCCGCCGGGTTCGTCTCCGGTGGGTTCGTCCCCGGTGGGCAGATCGCCGCCCGGCGCGTCTCCGGAGGGCTCACCCTCCGCAGGCTCCGTTCCTGCGGGCGTCTCCGTATCCGCGTAGTCGTCCTCCGCGTAATCGTCCTCCGTGTTCATGGCCGCGGCCTCGGCCCGGTCGCCCAGGATCACGGGCGTCTCCTCCGCCAGCGCCGTCCCCGGCGCCGACATCAACAGCGCCAGAATCAGCGCCAATACCAGCCATCTTCGCTTCATGTCAATCCCTCCTGTTGCTTCGTTTGTTGGACGGAAATCAGGTTGTCGTTCGGGGAGCGCAGGGAAAAGCGGGAACCTGTTTGAATGGAGAATGGAAAATGGAGAATGGAGAATCCATGTGGAAATCCTTGCGGATTTCTTTGATTAAAACTACGTAATTATTCAGTCGTACAGGGATGACTCCCTCAGTCAGCCTGCGGCTGACAGCTCCCTCGGAGAGGGAGCCTGGACGGGGGCACTTTAATGCGTATCCCAAAGCCTCCCTCTTTGAGGGAGGTGGCCCGCGAAGCGGGTCGGAAGGAGTCAACGATTGAACAATTACAAAACCACAAATAATCGTAACAACACGTTTCGAGTGTTCCAATCAAACAATTCCGCAGGATTTGTACCGCAATTGTCCATTGTCCATTCTCCATTCTCCATTTTCAATTCATCCTCGCCCGGTCAGATTCCGGAATTCCAAATCCTCCGCCGACCTGCCCTCTCCGTCCCGAAACCTTAGACGCCCCGCGTTGGGCGATGGTTGCCTGGTAAAATCTGGCAGAGCGTTGCGCGGGCCGCCTTGACTTTGCGCCCGGGATTATATACAATAAACGGAGACGATTCATTGGAGGTTGTGGTCATGGCGCGTTATCCCTGGTTTCCCATGTTTGTCGATCTGTCCGAGAAAAACGTGCTGGTGGTGGGCGCGGGGGAGGTGGCGGCGCGGCGCATCGCCACGCTGACCCAGTTCTGCGGGCATGTGGAGGTCATCGCGCCGAGGGTGAACGGCCAGGTGGAGGCGGAGGTCCGTGCCGGACGGGTGCGGGTGTACCGCCGCTGCTATGACGAGAGCGATCTCGAGGGCCGGGACATGGTGCTGGCCGCCACCAACAACGCCGAGCTGAACGCCGTCATCGCCAGGGCTTGCCGCGAGAAGGAGATCCCCGTGAACGTGGCCAGCGACCGCGCCCTGTGCGATTTCTACTTCCCCGGCGTGGCCGTGGACGGGGAGGTGGCCGTAGGCATCACCGCCAGCGGGCGCAACCACAAGCGCGCCCGAGAGATCACCCGCCGCATCCGCGCCAGCCTGCGCAGGCGCGAGGACGACGATTAGGAGGATACATCTTTCGTAGTATCTGTTCGGTTCTGCTGCGATAAATGGGGAACAGAATAGTTGCCTCAATTCGTAACTGTTCAGTCCTGCGGCAAATGGAGATTTAGCGAGGCGACGGGGGACCTCATCCGACCTCCGCTTCGCTCCGGCCACCTTCCCCAGAGGGGAAGGCAAAATACCGGCTGACGCTATCCAAAA
>Ga0256404_1008056_pt1 | contig 16146 bp, 17 predicted proteins | sample RumenRJG_01DNA_FD_185990 | JGI IMG/M metagenome (GOLD analysis project Ga0256404, IMG submission 185990) | Bovine rumen microbial communities from Lethbridge, Alberta, Canada - RJG_01 | ecosystem: Host-associated > Mammals > Digestive system > Stomach > Rumen | place: Canada: Alberta | collected...
GCTTCGACCAGGGCAGAACTCAGATAGCATTCCGCTGACTTGCCGCCCCAGGTCAGGCAGACCGCGCCGCGGTCCGTATCTATCCAGCAAGTCGGCCCGCCCAGGGTTACATACGCTTTTACCCCGCTATACTCCAGCCCGGACGTAATGACATACTCGATGTCAAGCGCGTCAGCGAAGTAATCCCAAAGGTCGGCCGGTTCTCCGTCTTCATTCGCTCCGCAGCCCTCGTGGCACGCGCGCAGCTCCTCGGCGATGTGCTTGCAATACTCGAAATTTTCTGTCTGCTCGTCTCTGATCATTGTTTTTTCTGTCTGCATGGTGTATCCTCCTTTTATAGTATGTTTTATGGTGTACTATGCTTTATGGACCGGTGGCCGGGTGAGATCCGGCCCCGCGTCCGTTTTGCCTGTCTTATGCTGCCGCTGTCCTGCTCTCAATAACCTTTTCAGTAAATGCTTCCATTATCATTCGCGCCGCGTCTCTCATGGTGGCCGCGTGCCTTGATAGGCAGCTTGTACCCTCGTAATGACTGATATAGTATGCGGGCGTTTTGCCGGTGGCATCGTCTCCCGGGTATTCCGTCAGCCTCATATCGATTATCAGATCCGCCCAGACCCCCGCCGGGTGTACGCCCGCTGGGATATGCGCCACATCGACCCGGCCCGCGTTCCACAAGTCATCTTTTCCGCATTTGTTCATACGGTTAAAAATCTTCTTTGTGACCTGCCCAAGCCGCTGCCGCTCGTCTTCCAGCGCGTGCGCGTTTGTGTGATCGACGCAGAAAAGCGCGGTCTCTGTCGTTTGTGCTGTCTCGTCAAACATCCCTTTAGACGTGTAAATGTAGGTTACCTGTAAATAGCTGCGTTCCATGTTTTTTCCTCCTGTAGTGGGTGCTGGGATATATTGCTTTACATATCTTATATCGGGTATTATAGTATATTGCTTTACCTATTGTCAATAAACTATATGTAAAGTTATATAAACTATAGGTAAAGTAATAGCGTCAACACTGTCAACACTGTCAACAAATATAATTGTGCGCAATGCAACAAGCGTCAACACTGTCAACAAAACTTTGGATTTTTCTGTTGACGGTAAAATGCTATAAAACAAAGGGTTACAGTGCTATTGTCAACACTGTCAACAAAAAGTGATTATATAAAGATGATATTAAAAAAGGTATATAAAATATAGTGTTGTACATATAAATACGGCCTTATATAGGGGGTATATATAGGGCGCTTTGTTGACAGTGTTGACAGTGTTGACAGAGTTCACGCTGCGGCCCATTCCGGGCGTGATCTGCTCCGCCCTGCCGCCGTTGTGATCATCCCCGGGTCGCCCAGGACGGAGAGAGGCCTGCGGAAGGTCTGCCGGTCGTCCTGCTGCCGTTGTGATCGTCTCCAGGTCTCTGGGCGCGTCTCTCGGTCCTGCTGCCCGGCATGATCTCCGGAGCAGGTCAGCAGGTCAGCAGGTCAGCGTGATCATTGTGCAATGTGACGACGTCGACGCGGATCACATGAAAAATAATCAATCGTTTTAACTTTTTTCGTGTTTATTTATTCGATAAAGCGTTATTTTGCGAATAGTTGCGCGAAAAACGTACAAGTGTTCGGGAAAAACGCAAAGAAGCGAACGTGCGTTCGAGAGGAGGAGCCGCCACCACAGAATTTCAATCAAAAAGGGTTCTACCCTTCAAAACCCTCAAACCCCCTCCCCGCAAGGGTTTCAGCCGATTTCACAAGGCAATCGTCAATAATCCGAAAAAAGTGCTTGACAATCTGACATCAAAATCCGTAATATGGTAGTGAGTTAAACTATACCCACAAGATGTTGAAGTGTCAGACGAGATCGCAGAGATCGGCTGGCGCTTTTTTATGCCCAAGCGACATGCGACGACAAGATGGCGTCGTAGGTCGCTTTTTTCATGCCCGGAAATAGGACTATGGGAAGACCACGTAAGACGACAACAGAAGAGATGCTGGACGAGAACGGTCTGACGGTAGCGCAGGAAGCGTACTGCCGAAGCCGCGCTGCTGGGAGGACTGCGAACGAGGCGTACCGCGACGCGCATGGCGAAGACGTGTCGAACGTCACGGTCAAGGCACGCGAGTACGAAGACCTGGACAAGGTACGCCTGCGGATCAAATCGCTCCGTGACCAGGTCAGTGAGAACCTGATCGTGGAGTTGGAGGAGATCAAAGCGGATCTGACGAAGATCGCGACGGACGAGAACCGCCCGGACGGCGTACGGCTGAAAGCATATGACCAGATCACGCGGATGATCGGCGGGTATCAGGACCGGCTGGACATCAGCGGGTCGTTCGGCATCAAGGAGACGGAAGACGCGCTGTCGGGGCTGCTCGAAGGATAAGCACCGATGGCAACGGACAGAGAGAGGTTACAAAAGCTGTTGGCGTTATCCGGCTGGCGAGGTGCGCCGTTCGGCGTGCTGACAGACGGTTCGGGCAGGCGTGCGGGCAGGGGATACACCCCGACGCACTATAAGCGTAACACGATAGCTCCGGGTGACCGGCAGAGGCTGGCGAAGCTGGGGATGGTGAAGCTGTTCAGTCACTTCCACGCGTTCCCGCACTACACGCAGGCGTTGATCGCCGGGGTTATATTCAGCGGTGAGTACGACAAGGTAGCGATCATATCGCCGTCGCAGTACGGTAAGTCGATTCTGATGGGCTGGGTCGCGCTGGCGTATGCGTACACGGGCCATAAGGTGAACGTGGCCGCTGCGACGGCGGATAAAACCGAGATCATCATGCGTTACTGCATGAGTGCGGCGGCGCAGGCGAACCAGGACATAAAGAAGGCCCTGACGCAGGAGGCGCTTAAAAAAGTCGATAAGCTGGACCAGTCGATCAGTAAGACGCGTCTGAGCTTCCCCGGGAAGGGCAGCGTGCAGGGCGTAACGCTGGGCGAGACGTTCGCGGACGTGAGTCGTAACAAGGCGATCGGTGAAAGCGGTGCGTGGATCGTAGACGAGGCGGCGCTGGTGTCGTCGCAGGCGATGGCCGAGATCGGACGTCGTGAGTTCTCGTCGATCGACGGCGTCGTGGAGCCGTTGGTGATGATAAGCAACCCGCATAACCCGGGGTATTTCTACGACTTCGTGACGAAGGCGGAGATGAAACCGCGGGAGTGCGTCATATGGATGGACGCGCTGACGATGGTGCAGGAGGGCAGGACGACCGCGGAGGCGGTGTTGAACAGTGAGTTCATCGACCACCGCGAGACGTTGCAGAAATATCTCCTGTGTGAGCTGCCGAGCATCGGCACGGGTATGTTCGACGACGTGCGGGTGCGCATGTCGAATACTGCGGAAGAAGGCAGCATACCGGTGCTGGGTATCGACGCGGCGTATAAGGGCAAGGACAAGATCCAGGTCTGTCTGGCGCGGATCGAAGAGGGCCAGAAGGTGTACTTTGAAGCGGTGGAGTCGATCGACGAGAAGGGCGAGTGGGTCGACGGTGTCACCGGTAAGAACATCATAAAACGAATCGTACGGCTGTACCGTAAGCTCGGCGCGGTCATATGCTGCGTAGACGAAGGCTGGGGCGTGTGGCTGAAGGAAGGACTGATCGAGTACGGCGTCAACGCCAAAGGCATAAACTTCTCATCCGGTCCGACATCGGAACGTGTGAAGGAGCATGTGTACTCGGCGGTGCACGCATGGCGCGTGAGAGACGAGATGCACCTCGACTTGCAGGACTTCATCGAGCATCAGGCGTGTGAGTTCGCGCCAGAGGTGTACAAGCAGATCGAGGAGGTCCTGCCGCTCGTGACATGCGGCCTGACTGCCGGAGGGAAGACCAAGGTCGTGTCGAAGGATGAGATCAAAGCGAAGATCGGGCACTCACCGGACGCGTTCGACGCGGTGCTGTTGGCGCTGCACGCGGCTATACTGTACAGCCTCGAGAATATCGTGTACATGACGGAGTAAAAACAGAGAGGAGAACAGAGAGATGCCATCAGCGGATGCTTTTACGCTATCTGCGCGGGTGCCGCACAAGATAGCAGATGAGTTTAAGAAAATGGCGGACAGCCTGGGGCTGACGCCGAACGCATTAATCAAGGACATGGTAGAGAGGGCGGTCACGGGGCAGCCCTCTTTTGTTACCGGCACATCCACGCCACAGGAGAATGCGGAAGCCGCGCGGGCAGAGATTGAGACCGCCCAGCTGCACGTACCGCCGATGTACGGACCCGCGCTGACGCTGATCGATGATCTGACGGACGCGGGCTACCCGGACAGTGAGATACAGAGCGCACTGACAAAGGTGCGTCGGGAGATGCTGTGAACAACAGTGATTTTATAAACGACGTTCTGGACGACATGAACAACTGCACGGACACCTGTGTGGACATCCCGCAGACCTGTCCGCCGACAGGCGGTAAGGTGGTGAACATCAACTGGCTGGTCGAGAACCTGCCGGGGATGAACTACGTCAAGAACCGCGCGCTAAATTACATATTTTCGAACGGACTGACCGCAGGCGGTAAGGACGACGACAAGAAGCTGAATCACTGGCTGTTCGAGCAGAAAAACGACATCGGTTCGTCGAACTACCTCGTACTGCGCGAAGCGATCGGTTACGCGATCGTGTACGGCGAGTGCGGCCTGCGTATGTACAACGGCAATTTGTACAAGTACGAGAAGGGTCACTTCGGCATTTTGTACCAGAAGATAGACGGCGTACAGCGTATCGAGGGGTATTTCATCCACGAAAAGGGCGATGCCATCGAGGGCGACATCGACCAGCAGGAATGGCAGGAGTGGAACAGCTTAGAGGACATCTACACGTGGTTCAAGGAAAAGAAGCTGATCCTTCTCGACCCGAACGAGTTCACGAACCTGCGCAATGAGACGGCGTATCTGCACGGCATGTCGCCGCTGTTGCAGGATAAGCAGCGTATCAAGCTGTTACTGTCTGTGTACGAGCGCCTGAATTACGACATCGAGTATGACGGTCCGGGCCGTATTATTCTGCACGCGAAGAGCCGGTCGGATAACGAGGAAGAGGTCTCTGCGACCGGGCAGTTCCAGAACAACTCCGGCCCTGCGATCAAAGAACGATTTAGGAACGCCATGCTGGAGGCAAAACGGTTCCTGCGGGATCTGAAGGGGTCATCGTCGGATCAGGTGCTGTTACTGTCTGACGGCTTCGAGAAGGACATCACGCACCTGCCGCGTGTCACGAAAGCGACCGAGTTCATGACATGGCTCGAGAGCGAAGGCACGATCATGGCGCAGGTCCTTGGCATGTCGTCCGTCCTGGTTGAAGTCGGTAAGTGGTCCGGTAACGTCTCGATGGAAAAGGTCATCGACGACGCCATGGTCAACACAATCGTGCCGTTGCGCGAGATGTACGCCGTACAGTTCTCTCAGATGATCTGTAATCACCTGAAGGTCGGCAAGGTGTACTTCGACAAGTACGACATGAAACAGGCCGAGGACGAGAACGTGGCGCGTCAGAAGATCGCCGGCGTGATCCGTGACCTGGCACTGTCCGCGAAGAACTTGCAGGCGGCCAGTGAGACGGGCGAGAAGTACGCGGAGGCGGAGAGCAACATCAGCAAGCTGTTGAATGAGGTTTCCGAAGTGCTGCGGAAGTCATTGTATGACGAAAACAATGAGATTCGCACGCTATAAATACACAAAACAGAGAGGAGAAACACAATGTCGGAATTAAAGGAATTACTGGAGAAGACAGAAAACATCACGCCGATGGGCACGGCAAACGGCAAAAAGATCGTATCGATCGAGGAGCAGCGCGATCTGGCGCTTTTGGAGTTCCGAACGGGGAGCGCAAAGCTCGGCACGATACGGTTTAACCCGGACGGTTCGGTTGCCGGAGTGGACAGCGAGTATGTGGCGGTCAATCCGGACGTGTATTACATCAACCGGTACAAAAAGGTCAAGGATTCCTTGTACGTCGTGACAGACTACCGTGCAATCAAGGATCAGGACACGGGGCGCGTGTACGCGAAGATGATCCCTGCGGCTGTGATCAAACGCGACGACAAGGGAAATCTTGTGCTGGACAAGATGGTGACGATCAGCGACGCGGAGTTTGTTGCAGATTTTACCCATATATTAAACAGAGAGGCGATGGCGCAGATCAAGCCATTGATTGACACTGGAGTAGGGGTCACGTCTGATGACCTCGGGATTTAACGAAAGGAGTTTGCAGACATGGCCAATCAGATGAACCAGAAGGTCGTAATCACGACATTCAGCGGCTTCAGCGTAACGGCTGATGACGCGGTCAAGAAGGGTCAGGGCACAGCTGCGGCAGGCGCGTTGGAGAACCATCGCGACGTATACGTCGACGACGGTACGAACATCACATACGTGCCGTTCAAAGCGGTCGATCATGCCGTTATCACCAAGGAAATGACGACTGTTGCCGATCCTGATGACACCATCTGCCCTGATCCGGTAACGCCGTAAGGAGGTAGGAGATGCACTTTAGAAACACACAGGAAATGCTTCAGTTTTACTCCTCTCAGGCGGAAGACCTTCGCGTAACAGAGAAAAAGAAGGCCGAACCGGCAAAAGAGGAGCCGAAGGAAGCGCCGCAGGTAGAGATGCGGCCCAGACGTGGAAGAAAGGCGTAATCATGGCGCAGTATTACAAGCTGATCGATGCGGAGAACAGCTCGCGGACGTTTAATCTGCCGCACATGGAGAACGGCAAGGCCGTGTATCGGTTCCGGACGATGCACCCGGGCGAGAAGTACACGGTGTATGCCGATGACGAGCTGTTCATCAGCAAGATTAAAGAAGACGCCGTGGTCCTGCTTGACTACACGGATGAGCGAAAGCGGGCACTGGATGCCTGCGGTGCAAGGTATGAGGAAACCAAAACCAGATGCTGCGGCGGAAGACGGAAGCTGAAGGTCTGGCTGGTGGAGGTGGTCGAATGAACATCATCGACGAACGGAAGGTACGCACCATCCGTAGAAAAATGAGAAAGCGTGAATTTGACAAGATGTACACACTGTCGGCGGGAGAGCGATCCCAGACAGTCAGACTCTTGGATGAAGGGGCAGTTATGGGATATAACAGCCCCTTGTTTTATATCAAAAAAGGCACGCTTGCGAAGTATCTCCGGAATCTGCCGAACGATTACGTCGGCACGATTAATCTGGGGCATATGGATTTTGCGACGTTTCCGTTCATCCTCGGTACGTGGACGAAACAGGACTTACACCTGGTCGATATCGGTGACGGACGGCAGGCGCTCGACGTAGATTTACGTCTTGACGAGGGAAACACGTTCGTGCAGGAGCTTCGCCGCGCGCCGTATTCGTTGGGTGTGTCCGCGGAGTTCACGTATCACGTGGATGAGGCAAACACAAAAAAGTACAATCTGGAGATTTTGGATGAGATTTTCATCGGCAATTTCGCGATTGTCGGTGAGTGCGGCAACGTAAACTCGTCCGGAATCAGACTGAAAGGAGACAGCGACATGACAGTACAACAGTTGAGTGCCGCCCTTGAAGGTGAACACACCGATCTTGGCGCGATCAACGAAAAACTGGCTGCGCTTCTGGAACAGGATGCCGAAAAGCAGCTGACGACCGCTGAAGAGGAAGCGGCGGAAGAGCAGAAGGAAGCGCCTGCCGAAGAGCAGAAAGAAGAACAGCCCGAAGAGCAGAAGGACCAGCCGGAAGAGCAGGAGGAAACGTCCGTCGAGGAAGCTCCTGCGGAAGAGCAGAAGGAACTCGCGGCTGTCGAGGGCATGTTCAAAGAGCTGACGGCGAAGCTGGAAGCGATGGCGGCGGAGAACGCCAAGCTCCAGGCGAAACTGGAAGCGAAAGAAAAAGCAGAACAGGACTTCATCGCACGGTTTAAGAACCTGTCCGTGAGCCTGTCAACAGAGAGCGTAACTGAGGTGTCGGAAGTGCCCGACGAAAAAGACGTCTTTACTGACGGGATTGGAGAGTTCTGATGGTAAAAGAGATGATTCCTATGGCAAACCTGGAAGAGGTCGCAGTTGACATCCGTGAACTGTCGACGAACTTCGCGGACGTCGTGCCGGATTGCACCGGTCTCGGCGTCGACCCGAAAACGGAAGTGGAAAACCGTTTTCCGCTGTACTACTGGCTTCTGAACACGCAGCTGTCCAGGCGCGTGCGTTCGATGATCAACACCGTCGACCACGGCATGTGCATACTGCACAAGGACGCGGCAACGGGTAAGTACGTGATCGAGATCCCGCAGTCGTTTTGGAGCCTTGACTTCCCGGATACGAGCGCAGAGTGCTGCTGGCAGGTGCCGGATTTTGCAAAGTGCGCGTCCAACGTGCCGGTTAACCGTCTGTGCTTGAAGGACTGCGACAACATCGACGACGTCATCATGGACGGCATCCGCAAGGTGAATGCCACCTACGGCGATGTCGCGCGCAAGGGCGAGACCATCCGCACCGTAAAAGAGCGCGTTGCGAAGTGGAGCCTTGCGTTCTTGACTGCGTACAACGTGCTTCTGGGCACGGACAACAACACGACCAGCATTTTAAAGCCGTTCCACGGCCTGTTCCAGGTCATGCTGAACCCGGCGATCGTGAAGCTGTCCGGCGCGGACATTCTGGCGGCGTTTGACCAGCTGTGGTGCAGACTGACGGTGCTCGGCAACACGGACGGCGTGTTTGCGACGCATCCGATCATCTATAACAGCATTATGTCCGTGATCCGCACGGGCCAGAACGGCGAGCTGCCGCTTGGCTGGACCCGTAACGGCGATGAGATCAGCTTCCACGGTATTCGTTTCATCCGTGACATCCACTTCCCGATCGATCTGACGAACGCGAAGGGTAATGTATGGTATCTGTCCAGTGACGCAATCGGCCTGTGGATGGCGGCGGATCTGTCCGGCATCAAGCGCCCGACGTACAACGGCGGCCAGTTCCAGGAAATGCCGCTTGTGGACGGTTGTGGTCAGGAATGCAAGTGGTGGTATAACTACGGCGCGGCGTTCAACAACAACGCGAACAAGCTGGCGATTATCGAGGATATCGCGATCTCCGCGTACTGCGCATCCTCGACCGGTGATCTCGGCGCACTGCTCCAGCCCACGACGATGATTCCTAAAGTATGAGCATCGTTGACCAGTTAAGGGCTTACTGCGACTGCGTAGAAGACATCACAGAAGACGAAGTCGCCGAGATGGTGAATGCCATCAGCTTGGCGACCTGCTGGATGATTTCCCCGTGTGAAACCTTTCTGAAGGGCGCAAGGAGGGAGGTTGTTGACCTTCCCTCCTGCGCCGACTGCCCTGTTGTGTTTGAGCCGTATTACAAGCCGTTTGATGAGAACTCATTCAAGTTCTACCTCGTGAAGGTGGACGGCATCGAGGAGACCACCACGGAGATCACGGAGTTCAAATACAGCGAGGTCGGTCAGGTTTTCCGGGTCAATCCGGGTCTGCCGTCATGTAAGTGCGGGTGTAACCCGTGCTGCGGCTGCCCTCCGGAGTACAAGATGGTTGTCGAGTATGACGCCGGTTATGACGAAATCCCCGACTGTCTGCTTCCGGTATTCTGCCATGTGCTTGAAGTGATTCGGGCAAGGCGGAATTGTGAATGCTGTAATGACTGCGGCTGTGAAGGACAGGAGCCGCAGATCAAATATGCCAGCGGTGATGTGGTATCGGTCCAGTTGGAGACCGAGATCGGTCAGATCCTGGTTCAGAACTATAAGAACCAGATCGGCATGATCTCACTCTGCCGCGGCAGAAAATATTTGTGGGGTTTTGTTGTATGAAGATCAAATTCAACGGAATCATAGAGAAACGCAAGGGCGGCTGTGGTGCTTGCGGACGCAGGAGAACAGAGAGCCAGTTCCAGGTGTCAAAATCGTACATCCTGCCGAGTGGGATTACGAAGGTGTTCAGAACAGGACAAGCGGTTGAAGTGTCAGACACGGATGCCGCTTTTCTGTTGCAGTACAAATACAGATCGCCGCAAGGCGAGATTAAGCAGGTGTTTGAGGCGGTTTGATGGCGACGCTGACGTTGGATGAGTCCATCAGAAAAATACCGGCGCTTCTCGACCGTGTAGCAAAGGAAGCGCAGGAGTACATGTCTGACTACATCCGTAAAAACGCGGATCAGGGTTATCAGACCGGAAAACTTGCAAGTTCGATCAACATCGAACCGCGTGGGGAATCTGCGCGAAGTGTCGGGTCTTCATTGAAGTCCAAATGCGGATTTACTTACGGTCTTGCTGTGGATGAGGGCAGAGGCCCTGTCACGGCAAAGAACCCTTCAGGGAGACTGCATTACTATGACCCAAAGCTGGGCAGGTGGGTGCACCCGAAGTCGGTAGGACCCGCGAGCGGTATCGGATTCATCAAAGCCACCAAAAACTACATCGAGGGTATGAATATCACGCTCTAAGGAGGGCGACATGGCGAAAGAAAAAAATGACCTTCCGATCGAGGAAAATCATGTATTCACCCCGGTCGAAGAAAAGAAGGTGTTCACTCCCCCTGTCAAGAAGGGCGTGAGTGTAGATGCCTTCATCGAGAGGAAACTGAAAGTAATTAACGAATGGCCGGACGGCGCAAAGAAGAGAGCTGCGGTTGAGCGGTTGTTCAGAAACAAGGAGGCTAAAAAATGAGATGTGGAAATGAAGCGGTTTTAAACAAGATCGGTTTGAACCCTCTTAGCCAGACTTCGGAAATCGATTTCCGGCTGCGCAAAGACCTTCCTGACTGCCGCACGATCAATACGCGCAACTTCGTTGCCATTTCGGCCGGCAATACGTACAACAAGTACAAAAAGCCGAAGAACGCGTTTGAGTGCGATCGTCAGGGCTGTGTCACGACAGGCACGTTGTATATGACGGAAGCGGCGGAGACGGTTACGTTCCGGGCGATGTGGGATGCCACGGAGTTCGCTGACGGTGTTGCGACGTTTTATGTCCTTCCGGATGCGTCTCTGACGTCTGCTGACTACCCGATCACCCTGACGTTCAAGATCGCCGCGAACGATCAGTTCACCAATGCTGACGTGTACACGGTGACCCTGACCGAGGACATGCTGGAAGCGGATGGTTACATTCCGGTCCAGATCAATCTTGGCGCGACGCCTACCTCTGTGGAAGGCGAAGGCTGGGAGCCGAACGCCACGGGCGCGTACATCCAGCTGTCGGCTGACAAGCTGGCCGGCTATTCGTCCATCGGGATCTATGATTCCCTGGATGACTTCGATCTGCTGGAGACGGTAACGATGTCCTGTCTGACGACTGTCGGCGGAACATTCGACCTTGAAGTCGTGACGCAGCAGTGCCAGGAAGCGAAGTACAACGACGACGTCCAGACGTTAGAGTTCCCTGTCACCGGCACGCAGATCACGCCGAACTTTTTCAATCTCTTCCCGATGATGCGAAAAGGCAATCGTACAGTCGGTTATGAGATGACCACTGTCACGAGAACCATCGGTGCGGATGGCAAGATCACGCTGGCTGACCTGAATCAGGAAGTCTGCGGATACGTTTCCGTTCAGGCTGCTGATTCCTGCGATGTGGACACCTATCTGCATTCTTCGTCCATCAATCAGGCCGACATCGATGACGGCCACTTCCTGATCGACAAGAAGCAGGACGGCACGAGCGACATTGTGTTCAACGTCTCCCAGGCGGGGCAGGAAGTGCTTGTCCGCTATCCGAGAACGGCGGAGATTGAAGAGAGCGTCGCGAACATCGACTACCTCAATTCGAGCCAGCTGTCGGCTACGGTTCCTTACGAGCTGAAGTCGAAGGGCGGCGTAAAAAAGGTGCTTCTGGTGTTCGACAACGTCTTCGTCACATCCTTCCCGATCACCATCACGAACGAGGAAAACGCTTTCGCGTTCACGCTGGCAATCGGCAGGGATTCCGAAGGCAACTTCATGCGCGTACAGAAGATCATTGGATGATCCTCCCAACTTTTTCATAATTTCTTTTTGCGTACGGGGGATGGTTTCGGCCATCCCCCCTCCTTCAACATACAGAGAGGTGAACTATGACAAGAGAAGATTTCGATTTGATCGAAGGCGGCTTACAAGAAGCCGAAAAAGACGACACTCCGTTTTTAATCCCCGGCGAGAACGAGTTGGCTGTCGTGGGCGACGCAAACAAAACGGAGATCAATTCACATGATTTTGAAATTTCCTTCCGCCTGCCACCGGAGAAGAAGGGTGAGTCTTACCGTGTTGTGAAGAAAAAGTTTGAGGACGTCTATATCACTCCCCGGCAGGACACGAAGATTCTAAAGGCCATCACGACCATGATGCCGTATTTTAAATCGGTGAAACCGGATGGAAAGGTCGAAGACCTCACGGCAGAAGAGAAGATAGAGGTATTCGAAGCGATTGGAGATGAAATATACGACGCGATGTACGACCTCGTTGCTTTTGTTTTAAAGATCGACAAGGATCTGAAGGACTACATGATGCCGACATCCGTTTTAAAGGCGACCGCACAGATCATACAGTCATTCCCTGAAGCGATCAATGAGGCGGATTCTTTTTTCGAATAATCGTCCGTGAAGCATTTCAAAGCGGAAGAAGCGTAAGTCACGCGAGAGACAGTTATTTCGCTGATTTCAACACGTATACACATATGGCGCACTTCGTTGCAAAGCACCTTCATCTGAGGCCAAACGACATCTTGGATAAATGGGGCGTGCCTGAATTAATTGTGGCTTACGGCGAGTACGCAAATGAGATTGCGGACGAGAATTTCCGTTCATGGAAGGCATCTCAGGATCGAAGAAAAGGTCCGCCACCGATGCCGAAGAGATATGTAGTCCGATTCATAGGACCGAAAGAGCTGGAAGATGGACAGAGTTGAACTGATTATACAACTGACAGGGGATAAGGAAGCACTTTCATCCCTGAAAAGCGTCAAAGCTGCCGTCGACCAGTTAAAGAACACCAAGGTCCAGCTGAAGATCGACAAGATTGATATTGAACGCGAGATTTCACGTATCAAAAGGCTGATTGATGACCTGACGATCAAAAAACGTGAAGTCAAACTGGATGGCGGTGATGTAAAGGCAGTCGAAAGAGACATCATCAACGCCAAAAAAGAGCTTGCCGAGCTGACCGAGCGGAAGCGTTCGATCGAGCTTGAAATGAGAGGCGCGGATATTGCCGCGCAGCAGGCAAGGGAACTCGAAAAAGAGTTATCCAACGCAGAGAATGCCGCACAGCGGCTTGGCGGTGCGTTACAGTCTATCGGCGGCGCGATGCAGTCTGTCGGTTCGATGTTCAAGTCGATCAGCGGTATGTTCGACAGCAACATCGTCGACACTTTAGAGCGTTATGCCACGGTCATGACGGCGAGAATGTTCACCCAGAATTGGGGCAAGGCATTCGAACGCTATGACATTCTGTCCACCTATGCCGACTATCTGAACATGGTTGGCGTGTCTGCGGACGAAGCAAGCGCGTCATTAGATAAGATCAACGCAAAGATTCAGGGTATTCCTGTCGGGCTTTCGGACGTTGCATATCAGACCAGGATGTATCAGATGTACCTGGATGATATGGAGCGTGCCACGAACCTTGCCATAGGCTTGAACCGCGCATTGGTTGCAGGCGGTGCAAACGAGCAGATGCGCAACACCGCAAGGTACGAGATTGACCGTTTGCTGGCGACCGGGCAGCTGAATACGTCAAGGCAGTGGAGAGCGCTGCTGCAAGGTCTCGGTGTTTCGGCGAGATACCTGCGGGAAGTCATGGGCTATGAGGGGATGTCCGCGAATGATTTTGCGGAGGCCCTGTTCACGAAGCAGATTTCCGGCGACGAGTTTCTTCGCGGCATCGAAGCACTCGCCGATTCCGAATCGCTGAATCAGGCGATCGAGATTTACAGAGGCACGATCGAGTCAGGTTTGTCGAATATCGGCTTCGCGCTGACCCGTGGTAAAGCGAATATCTTAGCCGCATTGGACGAGACGCTTGACGAGACCACCGCAAGAGGTATTTCGGGGTGGCTGTACGAGATCCGTGACGGCATCAATGAAGTCTACAAGGGTATCGCGACATGGGTCTCTGAAAACCCCGAGAAGGTCAGGGGGGCCGTTGACGGCATCCTTGAAGTCTTCCAGCGAATGCAGGAGTTCGACTGGTACGGGCTGGCGTCGAAGCTCACAACGGCATTCGGGAATTACGTTGACCTGATGCTGAAGTTGTATGACGCCGTTCCTGAAGGGATGTTCGAGGAACTGATCACATTCGCCCTCGTATGGGCGGGTCCGATCGGAACGGCGCTACACGGTCTCGGTGGCGCGTTCATGGCTCTTGGCAGGGCTCTTGAATTTGCAGGCAGCAAGTGGGGCTGGATCAAAGAGTTTGCTGCGCTCAATGCCGGGAACGGCATATTAGGCGGAGCCGCATTATACGGCGGGGCGATCGCAGGTTTTGGTTTGATGATGGCCGGTTATGCGAAGGAGGCGGAAAACGCCGAGTACGCCCTTCGTGATTACGCGGCTGCCATCGATGAGGCTGACCGGCTTGGTAAGTTCAAGAACCGGCTGGAAGCCTTCGCGTCAAGCGGCGATGTAGAAGGCCTTGAAGAAGAACTCAACGCGGTACGGAAATACAAGGAAGAACAGGAGCGTATCCTGTTTGACTTGCGCGATCAACGCGAAGAGTTACAAAGCGGCGGCATCGATTTTACTCTTGACGAGAACGGTCAGCTTGGAGAGAGCGCCAAGAAGCTCGCGGAGCTAAACGGAAAAATCCACGAAAACCAGAACGAGGTCAATATCGCGACATCGTATCTGGAACAATACTCAGGCGTTCTGAAGGTCTTGAAAGAGGCTGCAGATCAGGCGGCTATGGAAAAAGCCTTCCCTGAAGGTCCTCCCGACATCGGCAAAGAGCAGTTGCAGACGCTGACAGAGTTGATCGGGCTGTGGTCTGAATTACGGAAAACTGCGGCGCAGGCCATCCAAAAGCAGGTCGAGGGCTTCGGCGAGATCGAGAAGGCAGCGACCGTCAAGGTCGGGGATCTGACAGAGAATTTAAATTCGCAGGCAGAGGCTTTAGAGCATTTCTCCGAAAACCTCGGAAAAATTGACAGATATGCTGCTGAAATTGGCGGTAAGCAGGGCGAGGTTCTCGCAAAACTCGGCGGGGAGATTGCGCAACAGGGTCTTGAAGGCGCGGGGTACGCACAGGGCATCAACGACGCCATTGAAAAGGCGATCGAGTCTGATGATTGGAGTGCCGTTGACGCTTTAATCAACGCCTTCAACAGGAAGCTGGAGGCGGAAGAAGATGCAATCGACATGTCTGCCTTTGCGCAGACGTTCGCGGAGAAGTTCTCCGAATCGCTGGAAGTCGCCTTTGAGAACATCGAAGGTTTCGGGGCTGTCGAGAAGTTCCTGTTCGGTGATGGTGAACTGACGGATCTCATGGATGAGATCACGGGGCTGTCGCAAAATATCAAGCTGTCGTATGACATGCTTCAGGAAGAAGTGCAGAACCACGTCGACGAGGTCGGACCCATCATCAGCAACCTTATCGGTATCGACGAGGCGAATTTCGAAGAACAGAAGCAGTTGATGGCAAGCCGGGCGAAGGAGATGGCGGAAGCGGTAATCGCCGCGCTGGAAGAGGCGAAAGCTGCTGTCGGCGGCGGTGAAGACTCCGAAGAGTCGATGGTCGGCGGATTCCAGGCGATGCGGTCGGAGATCATGCTGATCGTTGAGGAATCCTTGCCGATGTTGACAACTGCCATGCAGGACACATCTACGTCGAGTGTGACCGCCATTGACCAGATTACGGATGCGGTACAACGGCTGATCGAAAAGATTCAGCAGTTGATCCAGATACTCGAGAGATTAAGACAGAAGTTTTCCGAGGTGTCGTACAGCGCGGTTGCCGCATTCAACCAGGTCATTAATTCAGTCCAGCAGGCCATCAACAAAGTCCAGGAGCTGATAGATAAGCTGATGGAACTGAAGTCCTTCGACGGCATGACCATCAACGTCAACGTCAACATGGGCGGCGGAGAAGGTGAAGGTGGCGAAGGCGAAGGTGGCGGTGAAGGCGGCGCGACAGGCGGGCTGTTCACGAAGCCCGGCAAGCCTCCGAGCTACTACGCCAAAGGCGGATGGGTGTTCATGAAGCCGA